>Ga0315315_10001262_pt1 | contig 23034 bp, 19 predicted proteins | sample M140m3416metaG_FD_203699 | JGI IMG/M metagenome (GOLD analysis project Ga0315315, IMG submission 203699) | Ammonia-oxidizing marine archaeal communities from Monterey Bay, California, United States - M1 40m 3416 | ecosystem: Environmental > Aquatic > Marine > Intertidal zone | place: USA...
ATTAATGACGATTCAGTACATATATGCTACCAAGAAGACAACATATTAGAACACCGTATAGCACTTGTTTCTTTGTTTTTGCATATTCTATAATTTTTACATTACGAGTTTTGTAATTTTCATGATAATCTTCATAAAACTTACCCATTGATATTTGTTTAAGACCTAGCCGCGCATTCATTTTATTATGGATAAAATGCATCCATCGTACAAATGAATCACGATTGTCTAAATAAGGAGATACTGGATATACATCAAGAAACCCTTGAAAAGTTTTTGACATAGACACATCGGGAATAAATAAAGGAAGGTTTTGAATAAAATCGTAGAACTTCTTTTTTATAACATCATTTGGTTTTAAGGGATAATTCATCGTTACTGTGTGTAAAAAAAACCAGTAATGGGGACCCCATATTGTTGCATCCAACTCTACCATTACCCTAAAATCATATTATAAAACCTAGTATATACCGCTTAGATACATCACAATATCAGTAGTATAGTAACTTGTACTAATTTTATAAGAATATGAACACCCTATTTGATAATTCTTCTGAGGAAGATGAAGCCAATAATACAGAAATACCTACCATTGAACCAATACATACACAAACAGAACAGAAACCTACTATACAATTACAATTAACTGCACCAAAAAATAAAATGTTGCACATGTCACCATCTACATGTAGCAACTGTGGAAAAACAGGTCATATATTTTACCAGTGTAAATTACCATTTACAAGTTATGGAATCATTCTATTTCGCATAAATACTAATAAAGAACCAGAACTCCTCATGATTCGTCGTAAAGATACATTTGGATATATTGACTTTGTTCGAGGAAAATATTCTACCACAAACCGATTTCAAATACAAAAATGTATAGACGAAATGACGATAGAAGAAAAAAATCGCATCATTACGTTACCATTTTCTCAATTATGGTCTCAATTATGGACACGCACTACTTCTGGTGCTTATAAATCAGAAGAGTCGATTTCTTCCAAAAAGTTTGAAATACTTCGTTCGGCAGGTGTGGTGAATATAGATGCTACTGGTTCGGAAACAATGATCACACTTATTGATATGGTTCACAATAGTCCCACTAGATGGACAGAACAGGAGTGGGAATTTCCCAAAGGGAGACGTAACTTTCGTGAGAATGATATCGATTGTGCATTGCGAGAGTTTGAAGAAGAGACAGGAATTAACAAAAAATCAATAACAGTTATAGACAACTTAGTCCCATATAAAGAGTATTTTATTGGTTCAAACTTTAAGTCATACAAACACAAGTTTTATATGGCGTCGCCTAATTTTGACGATTATGACCTCACAAAATATCAACGTTCAGAGGTCAGTATGATAGGCTGGAAAACTATACCACAATGTATAGACAGCATACGACCGTATAGTTTAGAGAAAGTTCGTATAGTAGAGAACATAAAACAAATGTTAAAAGATTATACTTTTTATTCGTAGGATATAGTAGTATGTCATCATCAGTGTCAAAGGAAACCGAAAATATCATATCCGACACACAATCAAATCAAACCAATACTATATCTATTCCAGATGTTGTATTACCTATTCAACAGATAAAAGAGCAGTGTAATTTCAACACTACCGCATACGAACCAACACATCCATGCAACCAGTTTATTCTTCGTCAAGAGGTGAAAGAGAGACAAATACTTGAAAACACTACTGATAATAACGATCTCTATCCAATAATGGATGACCCCAATTTTTCATTAAAAATTGCAAATAAAAGAGAGTTTCATGATACTATGTATGATGGAACTATATATAATGTTGAGGAACGTGCAACTGAATTAGGAAACATGGATTTTGAATTAAGTCCACACCAATTATTTGTAAAAAACTTTTTATCATCGCATACGCCATATAATAGTTTATTACTATTTCATGGTTTGGGAACAGGAAAAACCTGCTCGGCAATTGGTATATGCGAAGAACATCGTGACTATATCCGTCAGACAGGAAATCCTAAAAAAATTATTGTTGTAGCATCACCTAATGTTCAAGATAACTTTCGACTTCAACTCTTTAATGAAGCTACTATGAAAAGTGTGAATGGAGAATGGACTATCAAATCATGTATTGGAAATAAACTTATCCACGAAATAAATCCTACAAAAACATTAAATGTATCCAAAGAACGTACTATATTACAAATCAACCGTATTATTAACGAATCATATGACTTCATGGGATATAGAGAGTTTGCAAATTACATAGATAAAAAGCAAAGAATCGGACTCTATTCAGATGAACCCATTACCTCTGCCAAAAATATCGCTCGTATGAAGCGTAATATAAAAGAGGAATTTGAAGGACGTCTATTGTGTATTGATGAAGTTCATAACATTAGAAATGCAGATGATAGTGATAATAAAATAGTTGCAAATCAACTCATGTTTCTTATAAAAAGTAAAGCACATATGAAACTTCTTCTCTTGTCAGGAACACCTATGTTTAACAGTTATAAAGAGATTATATGGATAACCAATCTTATGAATATGAATGACGGACGTGGCCTTATTAAGGTAAATGATGTATTTGACGCTGATGGGTATTTTCAAAAAGGAGGAAAGACAACTGAAAATGGTAGAGAACTATTAATACGAAAACTCACGGGTTATGTATCGTTTGTAAGAGGAGAAAATCCATATACTTTTCCATATCGCATGTATTCCAATTATTTTTCTCCGGAACACACCTTTCAGGTATTACCTCAACAGACAAAGGGGATTATAGGAGGGAATATTGCATCTGATACAAGTCCCATAACAAACACCAATGTCTATGTTGTTAAAACAGGCGAATACCAAGAAGAAATCTATAATCAAATGACAATTGAACTAGTATCATTAGTTGGTAAAATAGACGAAAAACACGATGATGCCGACGCAGACATCCTTGGTACAGACGGAACAACACGAATAGGATATACACGATTACAAGACCCTATCCAGTCTTTAAATATGACATTTCCAATCAATAATCTATTAGAAGATTCATCCGATATGGATATTGGTACAATGGTAAAGGATGGAAAAGTTGTACTTAAAGATACTATTGGAACACGAGGATTAAAAGCAACAATGGACTATATCGATGAGCGAACTGAAAATAACTATATGAAAGGAGAGTTTGTATATAAACCTTGGGTACAAAAAGGAGAACACAAAAACTTCTTCTCTCCTGAAAAAATAGGAAAATACAGTGGTAAAATAAAACAAATATGTGACTGTGTTATTAAATCTACCGGAGTAGTATTGATATATTCACAATATCTAGATGGTGGTCTTATTCCAATGGCGTTAGCATTAGAATCACTAGGTATCACTCGATACGGTTCATCAAGCAAATCTTTGTTTAAGACTCCTCCTACCACCCCATTAAGACTAGGAACCAAAAACATGCCTGCGAAATATATACTAATCACTGGCGATAAACGCGTATCACCTGGGAATGCCGATGAAATCATAGAAGTTACAAAGGATAACAACTTATATGGCGACTATATCAAGGTGGTTCTTGTATCTATGGCAGGATCAGAAGGTGTTGACTTGAAGTTTATTCGTCAAGTTCATATTTTGGAACCATGGTTCAACCGAAGCCGTATTGAACAAATTGAGGGACGCGCTGTTAGACACAATAGTCATAAACTTTTACCATTCCGTGAGAGAAACGTTCAAGTATTTTTGTACGGCTCGAGTGTTCGAGATGAAAAATTAGAAACAGTCGATATATATGTATATAGAAATGCAGAGTTTAAAGCACTACAAATTGGACGTGTTACACGCGTCTTAAAAGAACTGTCTGTAGATTGTTTTCTTAACCATTCCCAGACCAACTTTAGTGTCACCAATATGAATCAAGAAATAGAACAGGTTCTGTCATCTGGAAAAGTTGTTCCCAACTTCAAGGTGGGAGATAAACCAAATACCATGCTTACAGACTTTATGGAAGATGGACAATATAAGTGTTATAGTCATACTGAGGCAAATGATGCAATATTTAATCAGTTAAATAACAGCACATATGGAGAGAGATTTATTATGTTGAATACGGATAAAATTATCCAAAATATTCGCGGGTTATTCAAAGAAAAACACTTTTACAAAAAGAGCGACCTCTTATCTAGATTAACACATTCTCGTGAATACCCTATTGCACAAATTTATGCAGCACTTACTATTATGATAGATACAGATGCAGAATATATAATTGATGCATATGGACGCACTGGAAAACTAGTCAATATTGGAGAATATTATTTGTTCCAACCAATAGAACTTGAAAATAAATACATCACCTTGTTTGAAAGATCTGCTCCAATACCATACAAACATTCAAAATTAAATATCAAAATGAATATTAATACGAGTATTGATGATGAACAATTACGTGCAATGAGTGATGTATCATCCGTAATAAAAAGACCTGATGTGGATTCCGAATTAAAAACTGATAACTTACGAATTAATGTAAATGATAGTATAAATCTATCTACTCATATTACATCCTCACAAGCACCTCAAAATAACGCAGATGAAATTATCTCACAAATACAGAATATGTATAACGATTCTATAACTGGATATAATACTAAAAATGGAATACCACGTGGAAGCACCGAGATATATAAGTATTTTGGAACAGCCATGTTCAGACTTGTTAGTAATAAAATAATTCCTTCAGAAGAAGATGTCATGGGATTTTTTATGGATCATATTATGGAAACGACACCACTTGGACATAAAATAATACTACTTCATTATGTTTATTCGAGCACTATGACAGAGCCTAATCTTCAAATAAAGGAACGAATTAAAACATGGTTTAATAAACAACTAATTCATGTAGATGGTGATTTCAAATTCACTGCCATAATGTTTCATAATGCAAAATCTAAAAAGGAGGATAGACGTATCGTTTATATTCGTTCAAATATTCCCAATGAATCTGAATTATATAAATGGACACATGCGCAACCTGAAGATATAAAGGATCTTCAAAAATATATTGATGATAACTATATTCTGACACCTGACGACCTATCCAACCTGTTTGGGTTTAACGGCGACGATATAAAGAACGACAACATCATATTCAAATTAAAAGACGCAGAAAATAAACGAAGTAAAGGACACAGATGCAGCGAAATGAAGAAAGATGGTAAAATAGAAATATTACGAAAACTTATTCCCAGTGATATAATTGAAAAACTGAAATATGTTAGTTTTAATAAACAAGGAGTTCCTACAACAAGTTATCATGTTATGCAAGAGGCTTGTGTTTTCATAGAGTTTATACTTAGACACTACAACTCTATCAAAAAAGATGGAAAACGATGGTTCTTTTCTTATAATGAACATCATATGTTTCGTGATGTATTAGGTGTATAAATGAACACTGCCTAGGTAATGATATAAAACGTACTTGACATATATTCTATACATGTCAAGTAATCAAATAATAGAACAAACCACAGGACTTGATCGAAATCCTATTGATAAATATTACACGAAACCAACAGTTGCACAAGAATGTGTAACAATAATGAAAAAATACGCATTGCCAAAAAAATTATGTGATGTAATTGTCGAACCAAGCGCTGGAAATGGTGTCTTTTTTAATGTACTTAAACCATTAAAATGTACAATACGAATGTATGATATTCTTCCAGAACATCCTCAAATAATCAAACAAGATTATCTTACTCTTCCAATAGACAATATGTTATCTGGTAAAGCACCTAACGGACGTATTCATGTTATGGGTAATCCACCATTTGGACGTCAGGCATCACTCGCTATTAAATTTATTAAAAAGACATGCCTATTTGCGGATACTATTTCATTTATACTTCCCAAAAGTTTTAAAAAGGATAGTATGCGTAGAGCATTCTCATCAAACTTTCATCTTGTACACCAGTCTGATCTACAAGAATCCTCTTTTTTAGTCAATAATAAAGATCATGATAGCCCATGTGTATTTCAAATATGGATTAAACGTGATGTTCCTCGACCAAAACCAGTTATATACGAACCTATCGGGTTCTCTTTTATAAAACGACCAGACCTAGTTAAATTAGATAAGGGTCAAGAACCTACTATTCCACATATAGCAATACGACGGGTAGGTGTATATGCTGGCAATATTATAAAAACTTCTACTATTGAGGAGGCTATATCAATAAGTGACCAATCGCATTATTTTATTCGTTTTCATGATGATGTTTGTATAGAAAAAGATATTGATTTTATAATAGACCTTATTCAAGTTATTAAATACGATACTGATAATACAGTTGGACCACGTTCCATATCTAAAAATGAAATGACCGCTGCAATTAATGATAAACTAATAACATTAACTAATTCAAAACATGGCAGTATATAATCAATCTGACAGAATTGAATAGTATTTATACATCAGAGTATGATATAAAATAGTGTTTACAGTATACAGTATTCAAATGAAGTCTTCTCAGCGTACTACCAACCAGCGACAACAGCATGGAAATAATAGTCGAAAAATAACTGCGGCAGGAAGTCTTGGTGAGTTATCATTATTTGAACGTGCAATTTTAGAAAGACAGGTTGCGGTCCATATTACCAACGTAGGTAAGAACTTAACACAGACTCTTGAAAAGGTTCTTAAACAAGATTATCAGGGTAAGTGCACAGTAGAAGGCTTTATTAAAGATAATTCTATAAGTATTCGAACATACTCTGCAGGAAAAACAAACGGAGACAAAATATGTTTTACTGTTGTATTCGAGTGTCAGATATGTCATCCAGTAGAAGACATGCTGATTCAATGTATTACACGAAATGTAACCAAGGCTGGAATACGTGCAGAAAGTGTTATATCGCCAAGCCCAATTGTTGTATTCGTAACTCGTGATCATAATTATGACAATGATTACTTTAGCAGCATCCATGAAGGAGATCATATTAATATTAAAGTTATTGGACAACGTTTTGAGTTATATGATGACCACATCTCAATTGTAGCACAATTAGTTGAACCTGGAACACAACCCCAAGTTGCTCGACTTACTATAAATTAAAATATTGTATGGTTTCATAAATCCAAAGAGTTTAAATATATATCCATATGATTTTTTTATATGGATACTCAACTCGATAATCAGGATGAATCAATTGTGTATACAAATAATGCAAACAATCTTACACCACAAGATTTGCAATCATTATGCACAAATATTGAATCACTAACAAAAATAAATCAAGTTGAGGTACTACGTATTTTTAATAAGCATAATGATCTTGTGATAAATGAGAATAAGTATGGAGTACATATTAATATTACAGACATACCAACCAATGTAATACATGAATTACAATCGTTTTTAGAATACGTGAGACAACAAGAAAATGACCTGACATATATTGATAATCAACTGGATACAAGTAAAAACTATATGCTACAAGAGCATAAAGAGATATGTCCTCTTATTAATAGTGACGCTTAATCGTAATACTATCATAACATGAATACTTCACATAAAACGATATATGATACAATTGGTAAATTACAACCATATATGTTTTCATTAAAAACATTAACACATGCACATCAGCATAAAATAAATTCCACATCTGTAATGGAAGATACATCAAAAGCATTAATAGAAAAATGGGATAAAACGTTAAAAAATGACCAACATACTCATGAGAAAACATCTGATCTGTTTTTCCCAAAAGAACGTGACCAACTATTTTGGTGTTATTATATTCTAGTAAATGGTTTTACTTCATATGAAATGATTGATACACAGAGATTTACTGTAGAAAAAACGGAAAAATTAAAATGTGTCGAACTTATTCGTTTGAATCGAAAGCATCTAACTGCTAATAAAATTCGTGGTATTGATGCTATTGAAAACATGCTTGTTCATGACAGCACTATTGATATTAAAACATTTATGGCATTGTGTGTAGCAAGTAACTTAAATATATTATTCATACACAGACGTAAGGTATATGAACTTTTACTTGATGTAGATAACGTTGAACCATCAAATGTACATGTAATTCATCAATATGATACACCACATAAACGATATTGTTATGAATTGGATACTACATTGTCAAAAATAAATGAATATCTAGGTAAAAATACAGAAAATACCAATACTCTATATTATGTAAAGGCTGCTAGTTTCACATCTCCATTACGTGCAATCTCATCTTATAAGGTAGGAGAACTAAGAGACATGGCAATACAATTAAAAATATTAGATAATGAAACTGCATGGAAGAAGACAAAACCACAATTGTACGAAACTATTATTCAGAATCTATAGATTAATAAAACATATGCTGTTTAGGCATGATTATATTTTCATACATGTATTCATATTCGCAATACATGTATGACCATCATACTTATATGAAATAGAATTGATTGTTAGATAATGAAATATTCTAACACAATCATTTAATAATAGCCGTCTATAATATACATATATACCATGTCAAGTAAGTATAAATCACGTGGCCAGTATTCCAAAGTGGAGAAACACAATAGAGGTACTGCCTCCTATACAAATCATGAACTTCGTAATAGCACGAAAAAAGCAGGTGAAGATATGGAGAAAATATATCACGCTTTTTGGAAAAAAAAACCATATGTTCGTGATGCATCCATCAACCACGAACTTGAAGTAAAGTTCAATACATTTACTAAGGGGAATAAATCAAAGGTACAAGCTCTTCGTCGCAACGATTATGACAATGTTGTTTCCAAACTTCGATCTCTAGGATTCACTACCCCATCTGACTCGGGAACGTACATGTTAAGAATCCAGAATGAAATTTTAGACACAGATACTGGTTCTTATAATCTTATGAAAAATATACGCACAGAAATCAGAGGATTAGGTGCTATTCAAGACTATTGTATTCATAATGATATTACCAAACTATTAAGTAGTCCTATATATGCTGGATCAGTCTCTATGCAAAATAAAAAGGAAGCGGTTGACTCAGATACAGGAAAAAAAATAAATACAGCAGAGTTTTACGACTTTCATTTCCGCGTTGCATACAACACTGAAGAAGACTATGGTTTAGTATCTCCATATGGCATCGCAAAAACCATTATTGATGATTGGCTAAAAACAAAAAAGACATTTCGTTATATTAACCGTGTAACATTTACGCATCCCGATTACCCTGTTCGCATTGATATTAGTATCGTAAAAATGTCTAAGAACATGCCCAACTCATTTACAGCCATTCGAACGTATAATACTGCAGAATCTGAAGTATTCCAATCAGATGAAACATATGAAGTAGAGATCGAGGTAGATAATACTGCGATTGGGGAGGGGACCAATACAGATAACATGGAAACACTCATAGAGAAAATGCGTAAATGCACAAAGTTTGTTCTTATGGGTATTCAAGAAACAGCATTTCCTGTATCTGTGAGTGACCGTAACGAAATTAGCAAAGAATATCTACGTCTTATCGGATATAATTCAGATGATAGACTCAACTCCACATTTCACTTCATAGGACCTTCTTCACAAACACTCCAAGTCGGAAATATTGAAAACAACAAATCTCCAAATTATAACTCTATTATGACCAATATTCGTGATAATTATACTGTCACAGATAAGGCTGATGGAGAACGTCGTTTATTCTTCATAAACTCTACGGGATTGATATATTTGATAAACACCAACATGAAAATACTATTTACAGGCGCAAAGACCAACAACAAACTATATCATAATTCACTACTAGATGGAGAAATCATATCACATGATAAACATGATAAATTTATTAATCTCTTTGCAGGGTTCGATGTCTATTTTGTCAATGGAAAAGACGTTCGTTCTCATGTGTTCTATCGTGATATAACGTCATCGGGTGACGATGATGATAAACATCGGAATAAATCACGACACTATATCCTCAACAATATACTCAAAGACCTCAACTTAATATCGGTTGTTACTGATCCACATACTCAAGAACCTATGATATCACCACTTCGTGCATCTATCAAACAATTCTATTCAGGAACAGATACAATTAGCATATTCGTATGGTGCAAAAAGATTTTAGACCGCATTGATAGTGGATTATTTGAATATACTACTGATGGTCTCATATTCACTCCCAGTAATCTTGGGGTGGGAGCAGAAGAAGTTGGAAAGGTTGGACCACTTAAAAAAATAACTTGGTCTAAATCATTCAAATGGAAACCAGCAATATTTAATACTGTCGATTTCATGGTATCAGTAAATAAAGGACAAAACAACAAACCTATCATAAAAACAAAATATGAATCAGGATTGAATCTTGGAACTGCAGAACAAGTCAAACAATACAAGACACTAACACTAATGTGTGGCTTTAACGATGTTAAAAAACGAGGAACCAGAGAGGAAACTGTTTATATGAACCCGTGCCAAGATGTATATGATGATATTATTGCAACAGACTCACAGTCTAGCGATTTAAATACAACAGACTTGGGCAAAAAACTACCTACCTCTGGATATCGTCCTATGCAGTTCTTCCCCTCAGATCCATATGATGCCGACGGAGGAATAACAAATATTATGTTACGACCAGATGGTAATGGAGAATATCAAATGTTCACAGAGGAAAATGAGGTATTTGATGATAACACTATTGTAGAGTTCAGGTATGAAATAAACAATAATGCCAAATGGCGATGGATACCACTAAGAGTACGTTATGATAAAACTACCGAACTCAGGAGGTATCTTACCAACTTTGGAAACTCATATCAAGTTGCCAATAGTAACTGGCGTTCTATACACTACCCTGTTACAGAAACCATGATAAAAACAGGCAATAATATACCCCCAGATAATTATGGCGATGATGGTGTATATTACAATTCTACAAGCAGTAGAAGAGTTACCACAGCATTATGTAACTTCCATAACTTGTATGTTAAAATGATGCTTATCACAAAAGTATCTCGACCAGATGACACATTAATTGACTTAGCCTGTGGAAAAGGAGGAGACTTCTCTAAGTGGATTGAGGCACGATTATCCTTTGTGTTTGGTGTAGATCTGTCCAAAGATAACATTGAAAATAATATTGATGGCGCATGTGCTAGGTATTTGAATCTTAAAAAAACTACTAAAACAATGCCTTCTGCATTATTTGTAATTGGAGACAGTCAATATAACATACGCACAGGCGAAAATATGACTGACAAAGCAAAACAAATAACATCATCTGTATTTGGAAGTGTTCCTAGAAATGCTGCGCTTGGAAAAGGCGTAGAAAAACATTATGCTATAGGCGAAAACGGATTCAATGTAACATCTTGCCAATTTGCATTACATTACTTCTTTAAAGATACCGACATATTGAATAGATTTATTAGAAATGTTGCTGAATGCACAAAGGTTGGGGGATATTTCATTGGAACTTGCTATGACGGAAAACGAATATTTAACATGTTACATGGTAAAAAAAAGGAAGAAGAAATAGAACTCTACCAAAATAAGACTAAAATATGGGGAGTAACCAAACTATACAATAAAGATACATTTGACGATGATTCGTCAAGCGTTGGATACGAAATCAAAGTGTTCCAAGAAACAATTAACCAAAGAATTTCAGAATATCTTGTTAATTTCGATTATTTAATACGCATCATGGAAAATTATGGATTCCAAATATTACCTGATACTGATGCGCAACATCTAGGTCTTCCATCAGGCTGTGGATTATTTGAAGATTTATATAGACAAATGATTACATCTCGTCCTGCACGCCGTGGAACGCAATCTGAGTTTGGAATGGCACATAATATGAGTGATAGCGAAAAGGAGATCTCTTTCAAAAATAGATACTTTGTCTTCAAAAAAATGATTAATGTAAACCTAGACAAGATTGTAAAGGATATAGAAAACAATCGTAATAAAGATCTGGTTGTGGAAGAATCCACTGTTTCAGATGATGAAAAAGAAGAAATCGAATGGCCAAAATCACCAGATGACACACCCCCTTCTTTGAGGAAAACACAAACAGAGCCTCAGTCAGAATCGGAACCTGAACCTCAATCAGAACCAAAGAAAAAACGCACTATCAAGGTTCGCAAACCACGAAAATTAAATCAATCTATTGTTCTTGACAATTCCGCATAATTGTATTGGCAAATAATATAACATTCAGTTGATGAATCATCATCTGGATGTTACCTTTTACATAAATAGTATAAAAGTTCTCCATGTAGTTATCTATATAAAGTTCAATACTCAATTATTTACATCATGAATTATACTCCTATACCAACAAAACCAATGAATATTTCTATATCGGTTAAGGTTACCACAGAACATCCAACACCAATAATATCAAATAGTTTTTTTGTTAATATGCCTAACATCATTTCACAATTTAATGTATCTCATGTTGCATCACAATATAATATAACTAATACAGAAATGACAAACTTAATAAAAATAAATGAAGGTTTTGGACTTTTGTGCGAAGTAGTCTTGTCAAAATTTGTTCAAGAACGCTCTAAATATGCAAAAATTAGCAACGCATTCTTTACACGACTCGAAGTACTCTCTATATGCAATACACTACAACCAATACAATCAGGAGAAATTAACAATACTATCATGTACATCGGCGAAGACTTTCATACATTTACTGGGGTAATCACACATATGATACCTCGAAGATCTGTTGTATATACAAATGTATTGCCTGGACAACTACGAGAAAATGGGGGTATGGAAAAAATTATTTCACAAACAGAATCAAAAACTATGGGTCTTATCTATATAGATGTATCTGCACCTGACTTAGTTTATTCGCATACATACATGGTTTTCTTATTGAAAACGCTAGCCATCATCCTTTCAACACAATGTAAGCGAGGCTCACTTGTTATAAAAACCAATATGCTCATTTTCAAACCTATACTAGACGTATTGTATCTATTATCTGGAAAGTATGAACATATGTATATTGTTAGGCCTTTCGTATCAGAAGATGCATATAGTAGATTTGTTATATTTACAAACTTAATGGCAAACAACCATTCAAGTATAATTGATAATCTAATTGATAGTGCAAATAGTGTAAACAATATCGCACCTAACCAGATTATCAACTCAATTATAGATTGTAAATTGTCACAATATTTTATAGCAAAAATAGAAGAGAGTAACTTAATCATTGGACAAAAATACGTTGAGAAATATGATAGTCTTGTTACATTAATAAAAGCATTCGCAAAAGATAACCGAACAGATTACACTAAAAGTGCATCCATTGCTAGGTGCATTGCATGGTGCGAAAAACACAATATACCAACACAAATGATTCATTAACTTCATAATAAATAGTTCTCTTATCTACATCTATTACTTGCACGCATACTAGCTGGAAGACCTGTACGACATGTATCAAATGTCTTATGCACTGGGTTTACCTTTGATTCATTAACTGATGTCTTTATTGTATTCAATGTTAAACGGGTAGTTCGGGTACTACTCGATACTCCACCTTGCTGCGCAAACTGCTCATTATTGGGTTTAAATACAGGAGCATTCATATTAGGAGCATCCACATTGTTGGGGTCGCATGCACTAGAATTATTGGCATAATGAAATGAGTTTTGCTTAATTGTCTTGCCACGCGACCGCAAATATTGTTGCTGGGATGGATAATAAGACTTACCGGAAACAGGGTTCTTCTTTATCACTGTACTAGGACCACGAACAAGATCTAACGCTTTCTTTGCTTTACAACAATCACTATCAACTATAGAACCATCTGATACTACACATGTTTCACGAACCATATCTGTATTAGGACCTGACACTATACTTTGCCCTGGACGATCCATAAGAAGACCAATCAATGGAACTGTTTTACTCGACCTTACGTATCGATTATTATTCGTTACTTCATATTTATTAGGATTGACTGAATCTAAACTAACCATATTGAGTCTTCCTAGACGATAGTTCCACTTTAGTGGACGAGGTAACCCATGCTTATATGTTATATCATTCGTAAGATCATTATTTGTAAATGGACGTAGATTTGTTGATGTAGAAGATGAACTCATCAATCTGATGTATACTGTACACTGAGTAAATATAATGTTTATACATTATATACAAACATATCAGCAATGAATCGAACTACACAAATTGGCATTTTTATTCTACTCGTTATTGCAGTTATATACCATACGTGGTGCTCTACCACTGTTATTGAAGGAGTACAGACCCAGTACAACTCTAGCAACGAAAATTTAGGCACAAAGGTTCAAACTAATTCAGGAAATATTCAATACCTAGAAGGACACGTTAAAAAAATACCACCACTAGAAAAACAAGTAAATGATATGCAGACAAATGTTGATAAATTAAATAGACAAATGGCAAATATACAATCACAGCAAAAAAAGCGCGCCAGTAATGCACAGAAAGCTACAAGCAAACCAGTCACTGGACTACACTAATTTCATATCATGACATTATAAATACTTACAGATACCGATTTTTATCTGCAAGTATAGTACGACCGCAGGTATAGCGAATAACATAGACAAATGTTTTCAGATATGGCACCAAGTAATAGTGGGGCAAAAGTAGAAACTTACCCCTACAGCAGTAATATCAGACCACCCAGTAGCCTTCATATGGGCATGGATGGAAGTCTTCCACAATTAGGACGTAACTTAGATGGACTAGTAGATTATGTTGAGGTTCTAGTCACAGGAAAAGGCGCATCATCCACTGGACGCCCTCTTGGAAATAAATACTTTATGAAAACAGGCGCAAAATGCAAAGATGAAAAAACAAACAAAGAGGTTCCTCGATACTTATATATCAATAATGTCCCAGAAGGAGGATTACCCTTCAAAATGCCAAATGTTATGGATATTGATATGAGTAGCTTTAGAGGACTTGTTCCCGGAGCAATTGGTAACTTAGAAGCACTAGATCCTATGGCCATTATGTCAGCATTTACGACTGGTTCAGTTCCACCATGTCAAGCAATCACAATGGAAACAGTTGATGTAAATAATAGAACAGGTTCAGAAACGCAATTTGTAGCAAATGCTGATATCAAAAACATAAACCCATGCAGCTGGGGGAGTCGTGGTGAAAATCCAATATCTAAAGCACGCTGTATTGAGGGTTTCACAAATAATACTACAAATACTACAAGTAATTCACTCCCACCTGATGTTATCACACAAATATACTACTTTTGTTTAGGACTAGTTATCATATACATGTTATATTGTATGATGAGGAAAGGGAGCAAATAAATCTATTTATAACTACTTACACCTTATCGCATAATGGTACTCTTAATATTGGATTATTCTCATTATCCACATTGGGACAAACATCCAAAGGTTTGGTATTTTCTGGTACATTTTCTACTCGTACATGAAAATGATTATTATACATTGTAATACAATATATACATCCAATAATACAAACTATACCTACCACAATTCCATAAACTATTAGTATTGAATAACCATGTTCGCTCATCAATATATACAGGCTTTTCTACTATGATAATAATATCTAGTAGAATAGCAATATCTTCAATTTTTTTAGTATTTAACGACGTCTTCTAGTACCACGGCTACGTTTCTTGTGAGAACGACGACGTTTCTTGTGAGAACGACGACGACGACGACCTCCATACACATCTTGTGTTGCTGGTGGTAATGATAGTGATGGAGATGGCGCAGTATATGTAGTGACAGAAGGGGCGCTGTATGCTGCAGGGGACATCGCGCCAGTTGCTGGCGTACCATAGGGGTTTGCCTTATTCACTCCTTCCTTTGCTGAGGTGTATAGTTCAGATGCAGCCCCTGTAACACTATCCTTCGCACTGGTGAAATAACTACCCACCTCATCCATATCTATGAAACCTCCACGCATATGTCTGTGTCTTCTTGCACGCGTTCTTTTTAAAGGCTTCTTGTGATGTCTCGGTCTTGCTCTTGACTTATAAACCATTATATAATGACATTTGATTATAATTTATTATGCGCCAATTTTTATTCTCTTAAATAATTCAACAGCAGTTAAACCACCAAGAACTTGGGCACCGATATATGGTGCAACATCCTTGGAGGCTACCTTACCCGCACTTAACATTGCAAGTGTTACTGCAGGATTTAGGAGCGTTCCCGATGTAGACAACTTTGAACCCACCATAATTAATAGCATAAAAATAGACCCACATGCATACAGGTTTCCATTTGTTGAAACAACTACATATATAAACACCATTGTGGCTAAAAACTCAAATAAGTAAGCATTCATTATTTATAGAATATACTGCTAAAATATTTGGTTAAACCTCGATAATTATCATTCTTTTCCATTGTATACGTATACACTAACCTAGATGACAACAGTTGCATTTAACCAATACTGCAATATATCATTTACAGGAGGAAGTTATGTTACATCCCCTATCAAAAATGGAATTAATATACCTCACCACCCAAACGATGTTCAAGCTCGTCCCATTGATAATGGAATACAAACCGCTAAACATTCAAATCCACCCAAGTTTGGTATCAGTGACTCATCCGCATCTTTTGCTATGGAACGAAAACTATATACAGATAACTTTAACGATGACCATATGCGGAGATTAAAAGCCACTGCTATTGGTTCATCAACTATTCTACCCGATGGAGAACCACTTTCTTATAAACGAACTAACTTAAGCGAGGCGAAACGGGCATTAGCCAAGGTACGTAGCCATGGTAGTGTAGCACCTGCAAAAAAGGGGGCGTTGGAAAACACATTCACCTCCATTGTAGGACCCATACGTGGATTTATTCCACCTAGCACATCTGCAAAAAGTGCGGGATGGAAACACAGCGCATTTATGTCCAGACACGCAAAAGCCCGTCTTGCATGCCCTGTTTCCACAAGAGATAACTGTATTGCACCAACTAGCACCAATATTGAAACCGCTACCTATAATAACTTCCCTGAAAACCATCAAAACCAAACAAGACATGCACGCGTTATCGCGCCACCAGACGACACCGTTCTAAAAACAAGCATTTTCATGCCTCATTACATCAGATATCGTGTTGCATGCGATGATTGTCCATCATACACCGCTAATATACAACATGGTGCGCCTATTGTAACCGATGATAACAAGTTCAGCACATCTCTACCTGACCATATTAAAAACCGTATTGGCTGTGGTGACTGCTAAGCATATACTTATCACATACTCTTACTTTGTATGACCTCTTATCAAGAGGATGTCATACAAACTCATTATTCATAGTTACACTACAGAACAAACAATTAGTTGGGACCAGCATAAGTACGTCCAGCAGCCTTCTGTTTCTTATAGGTAATATACAATGAACTATCATACACATATTTGGGGTTTCCACTGGAAGGAGCAACATCACCAGCGTTGTAAACAGCTCTAAAGGGGGTCTGTGCCATTCTAGAGGTGCTGGTGTATGCAGCAGAGTTTGTTCCGTTCCATGCATTTCGAAGTTGAAATCTTTCTCTAGAGAATCCAGATTCACGATTCGCTAATCCTGTAGGTGTCTTCATTGTACCTATTGGCATCATGCTTTATCTAGGCAAATATTATTTAAATTTGAATAAGGAAAAAATACAATATTTAATTTATCAATATACAACTATTTTACTTTGTAATGATCCTTGGTGCTACATTCATTGTCGCGAGCTCTTGGAATAGTAATTTACACGCATATGGTATCTCCACATAGCTAAAGTCTGACCGATTGTTACATGTCTTGCACAGATGGATATGGGATGCATCATTATATGAGGCAATCATTCCACACCTTTTACATACATGCACACTGTATTTATCAGACACATCATACATACGCTCTTTCGTAAATCGTGATGCTCCATGAGAACACATACAATCTCGTTCCATCTCGCCAAAACGAAGACCTCCATCACGACTACGACCTTCTGCAGGCTGACGCGTCAAATTCACCATCGGACCAATTGAACGACTGTGCTGCTTATCGGCTACCATGTGCTTCAATCGCTGGTAAAACACAGGACCTATAAATATAGATGACTCTATCTGCTCACCAGTCATTGCATTATACAAGATATCGTTTCCATTTGACTCGTAACCTAGAGCCTGTAACTCCTTACATATACTAGGCACATCCAAATCTCCAAAACTTGTTCCGTCTCCTAATAATCCTAACTCTACTAAAACCTTACCTAACAACGTCTCCTTCAATTGACCTATAGTCATACGAGATGGAATAGCATGAGGATTAATAATAATATCGGGACGAACACCAGACTTGGTAAATGGCATATCCTTCTCAGGAATTATATTACCAATCGTTCCTTTCTGACCATGACGACTACTAAACTTATCTCCAAATATAGGCTGACGTTGCGCACGAAGACGAACCTTCGCAAACGTATATCCATCTCCGTTACGATCCAGATAATTACGATCTACATACGTTGGCTCGTTTGTACGATAAACACGACTCTGATCTTCATACTTTATTACCTTTGTTGGATCGTTACGATTCTCTTTAATAGGAGTCACCTTCGAAATGATTATATCACGATTCTCGATAAGAGTATTCTCATCGACTAAACCACGAGAATTTACCTTATCATAATTGGCAAACTTTGTACCCTTCGTCTTCGTTGTATCTGGCTTACATCGGATCTCCTCATCTCCATTCACCTTCTGCTTATCCTCATCCTTCTCGGTGTGATAAATAGTTGCCTGAAATAAACCACGATCCACAGATCCCTTGTTAAACAACAGAGAATCCTCTTGATTATATCCTGTATGCGACATTATCGCTACCACGACATTAGTCCCAGATGGAATCTTCATTAACTCAATTATATTCATAACACGAGTATCTACAAGAGGCCTAGTAGGATAATTCAACACATAAGCGGTCTTATCCATACGCTCTTGATAATTAGTCACATATACACCCATCGCTTGCTTACCCATTGCACACTGATATGTATTTCTAGGTGACTGATTATGTTCAGGAAATGGAATGCATGAACCTAATATACCAAATATTGTACTAGGATGAATCTCACAATGAGTATAGTTATATCGCATACCTACATCATTCATCTTACCTAATTCGGTAGGCCGCATTGCAACCATGATATTCTGCTGCTCATCGGGATCCACATACTCTATTGCCGCTACTGAAGAACGAACATTAGTAAGTAAATCATCCCAAATATACTTTTTATCTCGCAAACTGTCAATATGCTCACTAGACAATAACAACTTGTTATTTTCTACACGTAATAACGGACGAGTTACTCGACCACCATCATTACATACACGAATCTCGTTAGTCTTGTAATTAAATACGATTGACGTGTAGATATTAATTACTCCAGATTGCTTATTCTTCTTAAGAATCACGTAAAGCTCATTCGATTTATCAGACACTCCGATCCAAGAACCATTCACAAATACCTTAGTCTTATCAAACACTTCGGTAGGATTCAAATCATCAATAGGTGTAACAAACTCAGTTAAGGTTTTCATATAATCATGCAACGGTGCAGAATACGTATTCACTGTCACATGTGTCATATAACTTAAGTTCTTAACCACTCCTACTGACTGACCCTCTGGAGTCTCTGCTGGACACAAGAACCCCCACGAAGTTCCATGCAACTTTCGAGGAGCTACCAACTTACCACTCTTATCAATTGGTGTAGATATACGACGCGCATGACTTAGACTTGACACGTAGGTAAGACGGTTCAATACCTGTGCTACTCCAGCCTTATTACTATTCATATGCTTTACACCAAAATCACCTGTAGATAATGCACGCTTAAGACCATTCTCTATTGTTGTTGATTTAATTATCTTGTAAATATTTGTTTGATTGATAATATTCTGAACATCATCAGTGGATTTCCATGAACCAGTATTGATTTCACGAATTACTTGCTTCTCCATATCCTTTACCACCTTGTTGAAATAATTGCGAAACAAATTGTTCAATAACACACCGCACAAATCTATACGCTTATTCGTATATGCATCACGATCATCGCCTTCGATATGACCAAGAGCTACACGAATTAACTTATTTGTCATATACCCCAAGAAGAATAACTTACGCTCTTTTGTATCGCAGTGAGGGAATACATCATTATCCAATACATCAGTTGCAAAATCACGCTTTCTTTTTTGACCCGACTCACGATCCACATTAAATGGAGTATACATCACGTGAGTTGTTATATGCGAAATACACGACTCTTGGGTATCATATCCAGCTGCATCTCGAATAGACGCATGCAAGAACTCTACCATATCTTGCTGCTCATCTTTATCAATATTTAATAAGATCATCTCGCAAATACGTCTATCTGACTGAATACCTAATGCTCGAAACAACACAAATAAAGGAACGGGAACTTTTATACGTGGCAACTGCACACTAATTGGATACCCAAAACCTATATTCTTTGATGATACCATCATATTTACTTGCTTAGGTGAAATACACTTGAAATCAGGAATAGACTTGATTTCGGCCTGCCACGTATATTTAGTACTATTCTTACTAATATTGAAACAATATACTCGGTTCTCTGCAGAACGCTCTTGTCCAAGAACTGTCTTCTCAGAACCATTTATAATAAAGTAACCACCAGCATCAAACTTACACTCACCTGTGTTCATATGACTCACGTGGCGATATTGACTAAGAACACAAATAGATGACTTTAACATAATAGGTAACTTACCTATGTGAATATCAGGAATATTTTTATGGAAAACTTGACTATTTTCGAGATTTGGACCATTGCGAACCAAATATTTTATATGCACATCTACTGTCATTGTAGATGAATACGTAAAATTACGCAACCTTGCCTCTTGAGGAAACATAAGCTTTGTCGCACCATTATTCTCCTGAATCTGAGGACGGTAGATTCGAAAATTCTCAAAATTAATATCGATTTCTAAGGCTGTCTTACCACTTTCAGGATCATAATCTTGTTCAGATGTAATATGCACTGGGTTAAACATATCAATCGTCTGAAGTATCTGATGATTTACAAACAAATTGTATGATTCTACTTGGTGACGAACCAAACGTTCTAAGTGCTGTCCTTGGAAATACGAACCAATAATATCCCATGGCGCTTCTGTATAGCCACCATTTGACCAATCAGGTTCATTTAGTTTAACAGATGATGATACAATATCGTGGGGTTCAGAAACTTCTACAGACTTCTTATTGTCCTTGCTTTTTGTAGTAGGCTTCATTTTATCATTAGTTTTGGATGCAGTAACGGTAAATGTTGGCATTGTAATAGCGATTATGTAGATGGATATATAATATTATACTCATTCAATTTGTGTTGAACATTTAGCCAGCACCACATAATTATTTAGTGGGGCGGAAATATTCTAATAATTAATTGTAATAGTATACCAGTCGAGTTGATATGAGTGATAACACAAAAACGCTAGAGCCTTCACCAAAAGGGAATAAAAAAACGATTCAAATTAACCAAAGTTTCTTTAAAATTGGGAAAAAAAACACTGCTCCCATTGCAAAAACAAGGAAAAACAAACCCAAAGATAGACCTATCGCAAACAATACCATCAAACAAGCACTTGCAAAAAGAGTTCAAGAGAGAAAACAAAAAGATTTAGATGAAATATATCAACGAAGAAACACTATTGATACACCTATACCCACTGAAACAGAACTGTCCAAATCTCTTTCATACCTAAGCGAATTTGTGAAAAACAAAAAAAAGAAAAGTGACCCTTCAAAACGACGAACAAATAAAACTACGCTAAGAGCACCCAAAGAACCCGTTGTAAATGTAGAATTACCCGATGAATTAATGACAACCATGCTACCAGCACCAATGAAATCACTTGTTCCCACTGTAACTCCTATTCATACACCATCAACAGATAACTCAATTGCTTCTAACACCATACCATATGCTAATAATTATACATATGTTAAAGAAGCACCCCCATACAGTAATCTTAAAAACTCAAGTGGAGGAAAACCATCATACCGCATCTGGAAACATACCAGAAAACAACAACGTGGAGGAAACTCAGCTGTTCTACAAAAACGTATCAATATACCGGCGCCAGTCACACCAATAAATACTGGGTTGTCAGACAGAGAACGAAAACTTGCTGCGGCCAAACACGCAATAACAACAATTAATCAACCTACGCCAACTGTTGTTACAACATCAAACAGATCTTCTAATATAATACCTACACCAAAGACTACTACACAGTCTTCTATTTCAATACCTACAACACGCGTAATAAAGAAAACCATAAAACATAAATATACCGTTGGACGTAAAATTGGCGGTAGAAAGGTATCGGTTCTTATTAAAAATCTTAAGACTCGAAGAAAGGTTCAAGAAGCAAAGAAGGAACTCAAGAAAACAAATACAACGGATATCAAAAAATACTTAAAATCACATGGACTACTCAAGGGAGGAAGTGTCGCTCCAAACAATGTTCTACGTGAAATGTACGAAAGTGCTATGATGAGCGGAGATATACACAACACAAACGGCGAAGTCGCGTTGCATAATTTTAATACAGACGAAATCTAATATAACTGATCCTCCATTGCCGCCTTGCGGTCTAGAATAACTCCTTTGCATACTTTGTTTGAGATACGAACCTCTAGGTCTTCATCAGATACTTTCAGAATATTTGTGATCAACCTATGGTACTGCTCACGTCGAAAATCTGAACCTCGGAAATGATCTGGGTAAGTTTCTCGCCAATCATCCACAACTTTACCTAACAATTGTCCCACTTTATACACTGAGTCATTAAGACTTTTCATCGCAACCTCATTGCGTTCCCAACCCGTTTCGTTCTTCACGCATACTGTATTCCGACG
>Ga0315315_10001263_pt1 | contig 23024 bp, 4 predicted proteins | sample M140m3416metaG_FD_203699 | JGI IMG/M metagenome (GOLD analysis project Ga0315315, IMG submission 203699) | Ammonia-oxidizing marine archaeal communities from Monterey Bay, California, United States - M1 40m 3416 | ecosystem: Environmental > Aquatic > Marine > Intertidal zone | place: USA...
TCGGCATCGAAAGTACCGCTTTGGTCCCAATCGAACCAAGCATCAAGATAGAAATCACGATTATCTTCGTTGGTAACCGAGATTTGGATGTTTGCAGTGAATCCTGCGACGATGGAATCGGCCACCATCACACCGTTATCTTCATCAAGGTTATCCAACCGAGGCTCACTGTCAGCCGTAGTCGCACGCTCACTTCCGATCGGTGAGAGAGCAAAGCTTTGGTCGACCCCATGCCGCGGTCCCCCATCTGCCATTGTGGTCAGGTAGGGTGCTGGTGCATCTCCGTAATCGTATCCTCCACCAACGTAGATAACCAATTCGGTCCGACCATTCGCTTGATTGCTTTGAAGCAGGTTGCCCACTTCATCACGCACAGGAATGATCTCAACAGCGCCGACACCACTTACGCCAGCGGTACCTTCAAGGAAAATCTGCCGGTCGACAACAGAAGCAAGCACGCCCGGAATTGCTGCTGCATCAATGGCTGCTGCAATGACCTGAGCATTCTCAGTATCACTGGAATCAAGTTCAATGACGATTGGGTTACTGGCGGTTTCTCCAGGGACACCAATTTGCGTCAACACTGTTCCACTCAAATCGAGTGAGTAGTTAGCATCGCCCCCGAGCGTAATAAGACCTGATCCCACATTGAACGGATCCAATCCGAGGGGTTCTCCACCAATCGCAAGAGCGATGGCGTCCGCAAGGCTATCCAGCGTGGAAACCTCAGAGAAAGGAATCGCTACGTTTGGCACACCCGCATCATTGCTCTCGACATTGTTATCACTATCGAATTCAAAGGTGATATTATTGAGCGAGCCTTGACGCACACTGAAGGTCTGCCCCTCTTCCAACGTATCAGCAACACCACCCCCATCATTCGGAATCTTCAAGCCGAACCCGGGTGATACTCCAACCTCACCCCTTACGGAGATCAGAGCACTGCTTGGCGTCACGCTCGCAAGAGGATTATCGCCGAGTAACTGAACCGATTCACCGACTGCGATAGCAGACAGGTTCAAACCGGAGGCATTGATGGCATCAGCAATGGAGCTTGTCAGAATCCCCACTGTGCTTGGTACAGAAATCACAGTATTCAGAGCATTGGTTACATCGTCGTCATCCAGCTCGAAGGTGACAGTTGAAACACCGTCAAACACCTCAAGGGTAAGACCATCTGCCAAGCCCAAGTCGATCACCAGTGAATTGATATCGAGTGTCAAGCCAGTTTCATACTCGAAGGTCGATGTATTACCTTCCAAGTCGATAAGATTCAGACGCTCGCCATCACTGTAAGTATTCCCTGCACTCGCACTCACGATGGCATCCGTCGAATCAATCATTCGAATGACGTACGTAGATGCTGGCTCCCACGCTCCGGCGATCGGCGTCAAACGAATGACGTTCGTGCTTGGGTGGTAACCAAACCGGTAATCCACTCCCTCAACCTGTGCAACACCATCCTTAAGTAGGAGCACGGACTGACTGGTAACACTGTAATCATCAATTCCAGTTCCAGGAACAACATCCGCAGGAGCAATACCATCGATAAATTGAGCTTCGAAGAACAGTGGAATTTCGCCCGTAACCTCTGCAACTCCCGCGTCCGGGCCGAGGCTCGGAGCATTTGGGGTCAGTAGAATGACACGAGGCTTCACCACATCACCACGATCAAATGCTCCTCTGTCCTTGAAGACGAATTCACCAAGTCCATTAGGAGTTTGAACCGTAGGATCATCGACTCGTAATTGCCCATTCACATCAAAATTTGGAGCAATGATTGGTGAAGGCGGCAAACCCAGCGGATTCTTGACAGCGGTCAAACTCGCCCGATCCTGGAGAGAGTCGATGGAACTATCGATGATCGATGCATTTGCAGCGGGTGCAAACACAAGCGTTGGAGCACCAACAAAGATCACCTCAGCATCCGCAAGTTCTTGAGCAAACTGGCCTACGCTGCCATCGGTCGTCACATTCTGAGTATTTCGGTAATAAGAATTACCCCCGAGCAGTGGCACGTCATACGTGGGGTCCAATTCGATACCGACATCCGAGTTGGAAATGATGTTATTCAGCAGTACAGGAGCCGCGTTGCCTGTTAATTCCACACCAATACCGCTTGGCGTGTAGGCTTCGACGGACGCGGAACTGATCGCTCCAATCGCATCGATGTCGGCACCTGCCGAGGTGCTGTTTGGATCGCCTTGACGAAGATCAGTAACCCTTACGAAAGCAAAGCGATCCTGTACTCCGAAACCATAGGCATCAATATCCAGGCTGTTCACAAGTCCACCGACAACTCCGACATCAAAGAATGTCGTACCATCACGACTAATTTCAACCAGAACCGACTCGATTTCACCTGACTCAAAGACAACCAAATCAGGCTGAGCACTACCATTACCTGCCAACAAGTTGTCAACAAACTGTAAGGTCAGCGAACCGCCAAACCCGAGTGAAACAGTGGTGTCCCCAACATCAGGCTCAGCACCAATTCCAGGAGCGTCTGGAACGCCAAGTGCATTGGCAGGGTTCTGATGGATGGCAATGGGTGGCACGCCACCCGCCGTCGGATCGTAATCAACCACGGAATCCGCAAACGACACGACACCGGATGGGAACAAGATCCCCTTAAACGACTCCGGCGGTGCAGTTCGACCGGGAGAGATATCTCCGCCAATAATGGTGTTGTTGACAATGCGGTCGTACCAGACAGGATCACGCAAGGTCTCTCCGGCATCCTGCGGAACACCAACAATTTTCAGTCCGCCCAAATCGTTGAACGCAAGTACGTTACTCTGAACAACGACGCCACTGGCAAGATTCTCCGTATTCAACTCCACCAGATTTCTCGGGTATCGTGTAATCACTGGCGTGACCTGACCATCCACCTCTGCAGTGAACCCGTGGTCAATGACAATTCCGTGATCTTCATTGAAGAGGAAGCGGCTATTCTCGACCAAGACAACGCCTTGGCTTTCCCGTACACGATTCTCATCTCCACGGAAACGGTTCTGATCCACCGAAGCGAGTGCACCGTCCGAGTTACCAACGATTACGTCGCCCACCAAATCAATGCGATTTCCGCCTGAGCTATCGATGCCGCCTGCGAGCATAGCCGGTATTTGGAATACAGCCTGAACATCGCTTCTATTGATTGCCGTAACGATATTCTGTGCTACCTCAGCAGCAGTTTCTGCTCTCTCAAATCCAGAAAGCAGATCCAGTTTTTCCAGCGTGAACGGCACGGCAACTCTGCCCGGCTCTACACCGTTGCCCAACTCAACTTGCTCAAACTCGAAGACCACTACAGAGCGACCATCTGAAAGAGTGAAAGTATCACCATCGCTGATGTCGACCGCACCCTGAGCCGTGATCGCTACGGATTCAGACAAACGCTCATTGGTATCAAACGCTCGAAACTGTTCACTCTCAAGTGAATTCACGTACTCACTGGCGTCACGAATCTCAACAGTATAAGAACCTGTCACCAAGTCCGAAGTTGGATCGGCTGGCGTTGAGAAAGTGGGTCGCAAATCCGTTGTGAATGGTGTATCCACAACATTGGATCCACTGACCACTTCACCGCGTTCGGCGAGTCCAATCACAAAGTCATCTAGATAGATTCCCTCATGAGCGTTGTCGCGTGTACCAGCAATAGTTCCACCAGCAAACTGCTCACCATACCGATCGCTCTCGGAATGGAATGGCCCAGCATCGACGATACGAAGTGCTGGTAGACGAACGCTGGCTCCTGACGTCGGCAGCAGATCGACCTCACCATCAACAAAGCGATTCGCAAGAACTCTTTGAACTTCGCCGGCAACCTCGGCAGCAGTCATGAATCTACTGACATCTACTTCAGTCGCATCGATCGAAGTATTTTGAACAACGCTGAACAAATCAGGCTGCGAAACCGTGATCGATTGTTGGCCACCGGAGAATTCGATTACGTTCCCATCTGCTCGGTAAACACTCGGCAACGTCATGGTAATCGTTGCCGAATAGGTACCCATCTGGCCAGCTTCGGCAGAGTCTTCAACCCGCGGATCATAATCCTCATTCCCGACTCCGCTGAATCCGATGTATATCAATCCATCCGAAACGGCAGTGGTTTGAACTTTATCTTCTCCCGGGTTTGGAACTGCAGTCAACTCGTTCCCTTGAGCGTCAAAGAACCGGATCACGGAGTCGATGGGCGTTTGATCGATATCATCTGCGAGCAGATCAAGATCAACTTCCACTAATGTTCCTCTCTTCACGGTCAATCGCATCAGATCAACATCATCAACGTTGGTTGGTGGATCGATACCGTTCAGCGTCCCCAACCGGCCTGTGCCCTCAATCGTCAGATTTCCACCTGAGTACGGCAACGAGGTTGCTTCATACAAGAAATCATTGCGTCCCGACGCTGGTGGCGTGTCTGCCGGGTCAGAGAGTTCCACGCCGGCGACTACCACATTAGCTGGCAGGTTAGCATTGACGGCAGCAGTGACAATCGTCGCGATCTCAGCAGCACTCAACTGGCCTAAAGTGGTTCCCGGCTCGGTGCCAGCCAACAAATCAATGTCAACCTGACCAACAACTGCACTTCGAGTCCCATCGTTTAGCAGGTATTCCTGCCCGTCAATCGTTACGAGTGCCTGTTCAGCCGGGTCGACATACAGAGCAGCAAGCTGACTTCCAGACGGTATCGCAACTGATGGTGCCAGCTGAACAACAAACTTTTCCGCTTCAGCTGTGATCTGATTCCCCTCGACCACAAATTCCAAATCAACTAAATTCGCGAGAACCTTTCCGCTCACCGTTCGAAGAGCATCCGAAGAACTGAGGGCAGTACCGCCAGTCGAGTACTCCACGCGTAATTGCAGGTTGTCCATACCGGCAAAGTTGCCAAGATCAACCCTAGCCTGTCGCCATGATCCGGTGTTATCAAAGGACTGCTGAACAGCTACATCAATCGTGTCATCGTACTGACCTTCCTCAGCTGGATCATCAAACTCATCATCGTCCACATCAGCACCACGTACTAATGTATTGGATGTAACAAGATGCTGAGCACCATCTTCGGTGATGACATACACACGAAGACGATCATCATTGCCATCGTTTGCCGCAAAGTAGTTGTAGTACAGTGTTGGCTTATCAGCCGACGCATACTGCCGCAGACTGAATGAGTTGGTTTCGATTGCACCACGAGCACCACCTGGAACATTGAAGGAACTCGCTACCGCAGTTCCGTCAGTTCGTGGCTCCACCGTCGGTTGCTCAGCGGCTGATGGGAAGTTTCCACCGAAGGTTGCATTCTCGTAATTGAATGCAAGGCTTGTGCCGCCTGCGACCGCATCGCGTGTACCGTTTGGCAGAGCGTCAATTCCGTGGCCCTGATCGCCACCACGCGTACCTGTTGTGTGCCAAAGATTGAAGTCCACAGTCGCAAAATCGAGGCCCAGGGCTCCTGCAACTCCAGTCGAAACGACAGAGCGTCCACCCGAGAAGATCGGCTGCAACTCACCTCTTGTATTGAAGGCATGAATATCCCCGTTGGCAGTGATGCCAAACAGCAATTCACTGAATGCACCATCCGCAACAGACATTGGCCCAGCTCGCAGCCCGGAAAAATTGATTCCGACCAAATCAGTCGCAGTTGAAACGTAAGTCCCCACCTCCCTATTGCCGGTGCTGACGCTCAATTCACCAGAACTGACTTCGTACAATCCACCCGTATCTGAGACGGCGTAGAGTCGATCGTTTACAAGTTCGACTCCTGTAATCGTTCCACCATTAGCCAGCCCACCCGCAGTGAGGTTACCGGAGGAATTACCAACAAATCCGCCAAGGATCGTCAGGGACCGACCATTGGGAACCGCCGTGACATTTGGCAAGTCACCCGCGTCATTGGCTTGTTTAACCGCGGCTGCAATCCGATCTGCAATAACATCAAAGGTGTCTGTTGGCAGCAAGGTGATTGGTGCATTGCCTGCTCCTACGCCTGGTGTCCCTGTGATCGTGAATGCTGACGGCGTGACGAGAGGATCAGGCACAACAGTCAGAGAGACAGAATTCGGCAGGCTCAGCTGTGCTCCACTTTCTGAAACGGCCAAGCCCTCACTTCGAATAGCATTTGCCAAGGCAGTGATCAGTGCCTCCTGCCCAAGAGTTGATGACACGGTGACAGCTTTTGCCCCAGGAGTATTCAAACCAGGGGAACCCTGAATACTGACACCTGGGCCAAGCGTATTCAAGGACAGTGCTGGCTCCCGGAAGTGCACTTCGCTGCCGAAAGCAACGACCGTCAGATCGGGCAGATTAAGGTTGATCTGAGTGGTAAGATCTGCGGTGATAACGTCAGCTGTCAGCGGTAAGCCGAGGCTATCGACAATCGTAACCCCAACGTTACCTTCGGCCGGATCACCAAATCGGACAAATTCAAAGGTGGTGATGCCTTCGGCACCCTCAATACTCACTGTGGTGCCCTCACTCAGCAAACCCGTGGGGGCGACTTCAGACAATCGCAGGTGCGAGGCTGTTTCGAACTCGAATGTCACACCATCAACGATCACAGCGTCACCATCGCGAACAGGCTCAGAGCCGTCCGCGAAAAGAGTGTAGGACTGATCGAACTCGAAAGTCACGAAGTCCGTGACGTTCGATAGCGTGAAGAAGTCTCCGTCCAACAAACTTGGAAGTGCCACGCCGTTACTACCCACTTCGGTAGCGTTGGTGATCCCTAGCTGATTGGCGAAGAAACCAGTCGGCGTTGTGTTGATTTGCCCAATTTCTCTTGGATCAGTACCAGCACCGGCATCCGAAATTGGGATATCCCCTGTTTGGCCGAGAATCTCACCAGTCGCATCATCAAACTCGTAGAGAATATTTTCGAAGTAGTCCAAGCCCAGTTGTAGGGAAGCACGATCGCCTACGAGGAATCCTCGCTCCGCACCCAAGAACTCGCGAATGCTTATCGCATTGACCTGGAAACCATCATTACTGACCTCGGTCAGCAGTGTTTCTTCTGGATCGGTCCCGCGATGCCTTGTTTCCATGCCAGTCAAACCAACGACGGTGAGCGTCCCATCACCAGTATCGATCCGAACATATTCAGTCGAATCGTCTGTGCCACCGCTTTCTGTATAGCCAAACAATTCACCGTTGGCTCGGAATGCAATGTCATCGATTCGATCACCAAATCCACCTACTGTTCCGTATTGAACACCAGTAGCAGGATTCACCAGCAACAATCCAGTCGCCGTGTTTACATACACCAGTGTGTCATCAAACGAATGCGTCTGGATCGATGTGTCTTCAAACAGCAGCGGAGTCTCTGTATTATCGCCAGTGCCACCGCCCACAGTCCCAATACGGTCCTCGACAATCCGCTTGACTGAGTCAATCGGCTCAAGACGCAGCAGCGGGTTCAGACTGTTGGCATCAAAGAACTGATCAAGCGGTTGGGGCACTTGCTGTTGATTTGACACCGCTACGAAATACGTTCCTTCTTCAAGTTCCGCTGCACCAATGAATGGGTCTTCAACAGCCGCACTTCCGCGCGATAGATCATCTGTACTATTACCCTCGGCCGACGCTGGTAAATCGTCGGCGATATTGCTGTCGCCACCTGTCAACACCAACTGACCTTGTGCATTGAATACATGCAGTGCCATGTCCGCGCGAGCGTAGCCACTGGCATAATCAAGGTCGAATACGGTCGACAGATAAAGTGCCGCACTATCTCGCGTGATATTCTCATACGTCACATCGAAACGGTACCAATCCACATCCGTTGCGGAGTCGATCGTCCCAGAGAACGACTTTGCGAGCTGATCACTTTGCAGTGGTCCATTCGCAGCAATCAGATCACCAGCAACATTGTGCAGACCCAGAGGCTGTGCTTGAGCCAATGAATCGTTCGCCGCTGAAGTTTCATGATCTTCGCCGAGCAGTGGAGAGTGCAGTGGCTGACCAATAATTTGCAATCCAGTTGTGGCAAAGCGAATATCCGAAAGACGAATTTGCGTTCCAGCTCGCTCGTTATTCTCTTGCAATCTTATTTGCATCTCATAACTGCCGAATGTCAATCCATCACGCACCATCGATGGATCATTCAGAGTTGCGAAATCAAGAGGATCTGTTGTATTACTACTTCGCACACGCACATGGTAAAGATTGCGTGTCCCCAGCTCTCCTGGCAAGCGTACTCGGAAGCCAGCATCCCTCACGTTTGTGCTGTAATCATCCTGCAACTGCGAAAGCAACAGCGTTTCAGCAGCAGTACCGGTGACGACCGCACCAACGACACTGCTTCCATCCACCGTAATCTGCGGCAACGAATCAGCATCAAACTGCTGATCATCGAATTCCAACTGAACTACGAAATCATCGGTCGCTTCCCGTTCCAATAAGGTGCAGATAGTTGTGCCCAACTCATCCGGATAGGCTGCAACCAACGCCGCTTGTACGGCCGCCGAAGGATTGATTTGAAAATCTTCTACTGAAACTGGAATCGGATCTTCGAAACCAGAGAGCGTAAGCAACAGTTCTCCCTCAGTCGCATCATCAATTGACCGATCAATCGTTAGTCGCTGAACCGGCAACGGTTGACTTACCACAGACAACTGCTGAGCTGACTCTGATGTGATGGATGAGTCTGTGTAAACAGCGGACTCATCTGTCTCGGCAAGAATCGAATCATTGGAAGACGCCAGCACGACCCCATTAGCATTGATCAGTTCAATGACAGAGTCGAGTTGGTTACCAGTCATGTCAATATCGAGGAACACCTCAGTTCCACTCTCAGCCATGAAGGAATAGACATCAAGGTCATCGCGTCGAGCCACTGACCCGTTGACGATAAAGCCGAGCCGTCGATTCTCGTCGCCTGACTGAAGATTCGGTGCTATTTCACCAAGGAACTGCGACTGTGCTGGAATCGCGTTTGTATCAACAAATCCAGAACGAACAGGCTCACTTTCCGCGAACGCTGCAACGTTACGATCGTCAGCACCCTCACGCACCACGACACCATCCCAAAGGCCAGCTTCGAAATCGAACAGTGGCGGTTGTACTGCTGGGTCGCGCGACAACAACTCAAGGAACGTGGTAACTCGTGCTGTGGTAGAGATAACATCTGTATTCCAAGCAAAAGCGGTGGTGACATCATTAGGGCCAAACTGCTGTCCGAAGACTGGATCTGCACTCGCCGGCAGATCATCAAGGTCGATATCACCTGCAATGCTATAGGTCTGCGTTCCAGCCGCGATCGCCGTTTGAAGTTCGGGGTACTGATCTGCCGCCCAACCCGTGTAGGTTGCATTGACGAGGTTGATTCCATCCTCGATGTAGTGCCCTCCCTGAGAGAATCCAATCCTTCGAAGTGAGTCGATTGTGAACGCTCGAAAGCCCTCCGTTCCTGGTATTCCCGTCGTGACAAGGATGTCGTCAGAAACACCCTCAACGTCCTCATCAAGATAGGAAACCACCTGGATATCACCCAAAGTTGTTGCCCCACTGTCAAAGTCGAGAGTCGTCACCAACCGACTGACTCCGTTCTCGAACGATGAAGTCGCAGTCCAAGATACGAGACCGTTTGGTCCCGCAAACGTTCCCTGACTCTCCACAACATCATCGCCGACCAAGGTTGCCGGCTGCGTGATAGTCGTCGCACTCAGCCTTTCAACGCCAGTCACAGTTGTGACAAATGTGTTGTAGGCAAAGATGTAGTCCTGATTCAGCAAAATAGTACTGGAAGAGAGATCCTCGACGGTTACACCCGAGGATCCGACATCACCCGCATCCGCGATGGTTGCCTCGAAATATCCCGGCAGATTGATGTCAACATCATTATCGATCGTCAGTCCTCGATTGACCTCTGGACCGGTGGGCAGAGTAGGAAGTCCCCCCACTCCCTGATTGGCCAAATCATCAAATGCAATTCCATCACCGTTGGTATCGCGTTGCGCCCTTCCATCCAACGTGAACCCAGCACCGACAGTGTCATCCGCCAATGTCGTGAGCACCACAGGAAAATCAGGGTGACCAAGTAGCTGCAAGCTACCACCAATTCGATCGGAAATATCACGAAACTCGTCATCGCCACTCAGCAATGAACCACCAATGACAAGCCCGGCATTTTCATTCTCAGCACTCTCAAACTTGACGATGAGACTGCCACGAGCGTCACTCTCAAGTCGCAATCCACCAAAAATATGTTTATTCGGAACCTCAATGGCATCTCGCACCACATGAACAATGTCAACATCATCCATCACGCCCAAGGTTGCCAACTGCCCACCGCGAACCACCATTCCATTCAGTTCATTGTCCTGAAGCTCATTCCCCTCAATCAGTGGCCCTGAGTTCCCTGCGACGACTGTCGCGTCAATTTCACCCGTTGCGCGTCCTGAATCAAAAACCTCTGACACAGAAAATGAATTGATGTCAACGGAAATGGCCGCGGCATCGTTGTTGATAAATTCATTGTTAACGATGATTGGCTGCGCTGCACGCACAAACACCGTTGCATCTCCGTTGTCAGCTCGACCAACCCGATCTCCGTTGGGTTGCGAACGTCCATCGGCATTCAATTCAAGCCGTGTATTGGCAAGACGCAAGTCTGCTTGCTGCACCTCAATGGCATTGAAGGAAGCAAATCCACCCTCTATCCGCGTCGTACCGCCAGCACCGGCAATGACCGCTTGATCAATGCTGGCCGAACCAGCATGTCCGACATAGATTCCGCCCCAGTCGCCAGGTAACAGAGTCGCTTCTTCAGGACGATCATTGGTGTTGAATGTCCCGCCTCCACCGTACCGCTGATCTTCCAGCGAAGTGAAGACCACTGGGACACCTGGATTGCCCTCAGCAATCAAGTTGCCACCAAACCGAGCCTCAATTCGCGATCCATCGATCTTGACCACGGTTCCGGGATCAATTGTCAAGCTAGCATCGAGACGACTCCGCAGGACGCTATCCTCAGTCGACAGAACAGTCGTGCCAGTCGCAGCACGATCAACAGCAACGGTGTCCGTCGCGTTCAATTCCTGAACGAGCAAATAATCGCTAACGATGTTGCCGACCACCTCGGCGCGGTAGAGCCTTCTTCCAACGTAACCGCTGCCACTGCCGACCGAAGGTAGCTGATCTAGTTGAATACCTGCCGTGTCAGTCAATTCAATTGACACGGTTGGCAAACTGGAAGCCGATTCCAAACCCGCTGAATCTACGTTCGTAATACGATACTGATAGGTACCGACGGGAACATCACCGACCGGGGTGTCACTCAAGCGAACGAGTAGGGACGAAGGAGCGGTGGACTGGAGAACTGGACCGCCAGGCGTGCCTTCAATCTGAAGTGTTTCCGTCAGCACAATCGGAATGTCGCCATCATCAAAACGTGCCGAAGTAGAGATCGTCTCAAGAACATCACCTGCGCGAGTCCGAACACGAACAAACATCCCGTTGATCGTATTATCGACAACGGTATTTCCCCAAACATGTGGACCAACGCGATCGTAGTCCGGGCTGAACGCACCGCCAGATTGATAGGAAGGATCGGTAAAGCGAGTCTCGGTAAACGTATCAGGCGTCGCAGCAATCGCAGCATCCGCGCTCTCGGTGACAGATGAATTGATAATCGTCGGCCGTGTGACTGCCATGTCAATCGGCGACACCACAATCGACCGTCCACCGATCAAGACCTGACCACCACCGTACCGAATGTCAGCATGTTGAATATGGTTAAGGAACACCCCTTCATCTTCGAGATTGCGACGTGCTTCGTCCTGACTGTCCAAATCCCCTCGGAAATCCAAGCCTCCCCATTCCCCAGCACCGGGGTTTGAGCCCGTTGTATTCCCGTTCCCAACCGAGTCATCGTTGATGCTTGTCAGGAAAACACTTCCAGGAATGACAGCATTGAACTCATCGCGCGCCGGCAAACCCTCGGACGTAATGATCAAGGGTGTTCCCAGCACTTGCAAAGAAGCTCCGCTTTGATCTTCAAGCGAGGCGCTCCCAACACCGATCCTGCTTCGGCTCATTTTCAAAATGGCCCCTGAATCGATGACGAGTTGAACGCCTTTCGGAACATCCAATGTCGTCCCGTCTGGCAATGGCATACCATTACTCGTATATCCGATCTGATAACTGTAGTTATCAACCAGCGTTTCCATCTGACCATCAACACCGCCATTACCCAGCACGCGAATGGTCGTACCTTCGGTCGCAGCGGCAATAGCTTGGTCAATTTCCCGGAACGGATTGTTCACAGTACCGGGATTACCAGTTGCCGACGTCGCAGCCTTATCTACATAAAGAGTGTCGTTAACATCGCTGGGAACGAACCAGAAATTGAAGACATCTCCTGGCCGCCCATCTCCATCTCCATCGAGTGCAACGCCTGTGGTGTCAGTCAGTCCACTGGAGAGATTGGGTCGGAAATCCAGCAATAACTCGTAACTGCCCTCGGTCAGACCACCAAATCCGGTTCCCTCAATAGTTGGGTCGTAACTACCATTCCCACGCGCACTGACTCCAATCATGTAAGTCCCTGCGTTCACTTCCAGATCGACCAGTGAGTCGTTACTGAAGTAGTCATCATTGGAAGCGACTTCTTCGAAAGCTCCATCCGCCCCGAGGCGATAGACTCGAATGAGGGAATCAAGCAAACTCGGATTCCCAAGTCGCTCTGCGATGGTTTCAACTGAGAGCGAACCACTGGCTGGCAGCTCAAAACGATATAAATCGATGTCAGTGCTGTCCGGCCGATACAAGTATTGACCGTGGACGATATCAGCAACGCTCGGGAAAGCCGCTTCGTTGTCTGTCCCCGGACTGAATATGAAATCAGAACTTTGGGTCACCGGTTGAGGCAGGTCATCGGCATAGCCGTAGCCGAGCAATTGCCCAACCGCGAACATACCTCCACGGAAAAACTCACCACCAAACGCATCGTCGATGGACTCATCAAAGTCCTGAAAATCCATAACGGCAAGATCATTGATGCCATCACCATTGCGATCGCGTGTCGCAACGGCCAAACCGCCATCACCGCTGGTAGCCGTTTCATCGGCGCCGTACAGGTCACCCACGGCGATCGACATAAAAGCTTCGCTGGTGGGCGCACCCTCGACCTCAATGAAGCTGATGCCCAAGTACTCGCTGTACTGGGTCATTACCTCACGAATCCGCTCTTTTTGCTGCTCACTGATCACACTGAAATAGGTACGGTCTTCGTTAATCCCTTGTGACGTTGGATCATCACCAAGCCACGAAGAAACGAAGTCGTACTGCATGACTGAGATGCCATCAACAGCGTCGGCACCGTTTCGCAGGTAATCCAACGGCACGGTACGTTCTAGTCGCGAGGGATCGTCCTCACGAATCTCACGCACACCATCCACATCAGGCCCTGGCAAGTCCAATCCAAACGGTGTTGTGTTGAAAATTTCACTTGTGAGGCGAACCGAAGTCGTTGTCACAGGGCTGATAGCACCCGGCAGCAGGGTGGAAACATCAAAAGCTGTTGCGAAGGAATCACCGGGATCCTCTGTCGCGGGATCCAAAGCAAATTCCAATGGTGCTGCGTAGGGTGCGTCATCAGTTGCTCCTGGGTCCGCTGCAAGATCTGAGCCGACTCGCAGTCTGGCAGTACCTGTCAAAAATCCAACGGCAGGATCGCTTGGGTGCTGGATACGCGATAGCGGACTACCAAAGTCGAGAGTCACAACATTAGTGGTGCTACTGTAGGTAACGCTATCAGGCTGGATGAGAACATCGTCCGTGTTATTAACCGAATCCCGCGTGAAAATCAGCGCATAGAAACTCGGATCAACCGCCCGAACTGGATCGAGTTTGTCGTTGTTGAAGTAGATTTCAATCTTACCGACGGAGGGCTGTAAGTCACCGTTGGCCGCTCGCTTGACCGGTTCTGGAACAACAGCGGCCACTTTCGGCCCAAGATTCAGACTGAACTGCTGACTGAAATCAACACCACCCTGAAATAGCTCTCCATCAAGGTTTCGCAGTGCTCCCGCACCGCTACCGGAAATATCAATCTGGTAAAGGTCGTCCTCAAGCGGCTCCGCAAATCGAAAAACGACTTCTCGGGATGAATTACCAAAGCCGACATAGCCCGGCTCAACAGCGAGATCCGAAACGCCCGTGAGAGTCAGTACTTCAGGCAACGCCAGCGAACCACCAATCAAAGTTTGGTCGTTCCCCTGCTGCAACGAAGCCGACACCAACTGGCTGGCGGCTGGATCACTGCTGATCGACGCAAGAAATTCTTGCGCTGTTGTTTCGTGACCTGGGGTGCTGTTGAGCTGCACACGAATCGAACTGCCATTCACAACAACCACGGGAGACGCGGCGCCCCCGAAATTTCGCTGCTCGAAGCGCAGTTCGGTTCCCAACCCGTTTACGCCTGCGGTAACGGCAACAAATCGCACTTGTACTTCGCCGTTAGTTCCAAAGTCGGTCACCGCCTCAGCCGAATTCGCACCTTCAAGAGTCAGATTCAGCCCGCTACCGATCTGTTGCCCAAATGGCGAAAGCGAGGACCCTGTTACTTGAATCACTTCGATCAAGGCCGAAGCAGAAGCGTTACTGGATACTGACGAAATCAGGTCCTGCATCGTTGTCTCAGCGGCAGGATTGCTGCTGACTTCGATTGCAATGACAGGGTTAGCGCCCGACTCGTTGACACTGATTACGGGAGTCGTCACCAAGGATAACGGATTCGAAGTGAACTCCACCCTAATCCCATTACCGATGGCACCTGATGCCACAGCTCGGAACTCGACACTCAGAGCATTCTGGGTACCCAAGTCGCTGATCGCAGTCGCTGAGTCAAAAGCGCCTCCGTCACCCGCTTGCGTGATCCGAATTGCGGATAAGGTGCTCTGATCCAAATTGGCATCGTCGTCAAACTGAAAGGTCAGTTCGCGCGGCGAAACGCTCAGAACAGTGCCTTCGCCAAGCAAAGAGCCCTCGTTGGCAAGGATCCCGGAAACCTCTGGACCTGCCAGCAGTTGCCGTTGTTCCAACGATTCCGACAATAGACGTCGTTCCATACGGCGACGCTTATCACGAAGTCGCCCGCTGGGTTTGCGGTCGCCTTTGCGGAGAACGTTGCGAACACTCGAGTCACGGAGAGTCATCAAGCAGCCTCTGTATTCAAGGTGCCAAAATCAATTGGCAATCGTGTTAAACAGCTCCACTGCCATCCCTGCGCTGTGGAGTTGCCTCTTTATAAAATTCGGGTCCTGCGGGGCACCAAAAGATGTCCAACGGGATATTTATTCGAAAAAGACGATCGTTACATCATCAAATTAGTTAACAGATTCCGGAGCCGAAACCAGCTTCGGAGTGTAGTTAAGCAGTGTGATTAAGCAACAGAAATCGTCTGTGGTACTAGGTTTAGGTCAGTTTGGCGCGGTTGTATGTGGTATTCGGGCAATACCTCGCTCCAGCCGTGTTTGACGGAGGACTCGGGGTAAAAGTTCCGGTCTTGCAAGGTTTGACGCAGGGTTGATAACGTCCGAACGCTATCGACCCTTCAAATCGGATGAAACGCACCCCAGGAAGAGTGAACATAAAACCACTATTCCTAGGTACACGAATGCCACCCGCGTCAGGAAGACACGAAAAATGGCCCTGCAGAACCTAGTTCGTCAACGAACCTCCGGCTCACTTAATACCTTCGGCTGCCGATGGGCAAATCGAGCACAGATCCGCGCGCCTTTCAGAATTTTTGTCCATGTCTTGCCCGCAACCTTGCTGTTAACAGCTGTAGGGTGCCAATGGGCGGCTAGTGGACACAACACAACGGGCACCCAGCTCTATGAACAAGGGCAATACACGGCGGCCTTGCAGCGATTCCAAAAGGTAATTGCTACCGATCCGCAAAACGCTGACGGTTACTACAACCTTGCGGCCACTACCCACCGTCTGGGGAATCAGCGGGGCGACCAAGAGATGCTGACCCAAGCTGAGTCTCTCTACAACCAATGCCTCGACCACGACCCAAACCACCTAGAGTGTCACAGAGGCTTGGCCGTTCTGCTCGTCGACACAGGCCGAAATGATCGCGCCTTTGCCCTGATGAAAAACTGGGCCACCCAAAATCCGGCCAGTGCGGAAGCCCGAATTGAATTGGCTAGACTTTATGAGGAAGCCAATGATCCCAATACAGCGATGAAATATCTTGAAGATGCCGTTCAGAAAGACGCGAATAACCCGCGAGCGTGGTTAGCGCTCGCAAAACTACGCCAGCAGTCCGGTGACCTGCCGCAAGCCCTGCAAAACTATCAGCAGAGTCTGGCAATCAACCCCGCCCAACCGATGGCCGCTGCAGAAGTCGCCAAGCTTAACCACCAAATCAGTGGTAATGCCCAAACTGCGACGCCGCCCGGTCAAACACAAATTGCTGCCCCTGCGTATGGTGGTGGCTTTTTGAACAGGTACTAGGGCGATTGAAAGGCTGCCCGCAGCTCTATTGCTGTGGGCCCCTCTGATAGATAGATAGCTAAATCTCGCACCAATCGCGGCCTTGGCAGGAAAGGGCGTTTGAGATTCGCCCGTATCAGACCGACGAAAACCAGTCCTCTAAAATTATTTCCGTGAGGTTTGCTGGCCTACGAAGGCAGCTTCAAACACTCTACAGTTTGCGGAAATTAACGACCGCACAGCTTCACCCAAGCTCAAATACTGAATCATTATGAAGTCGATGGAAAAAATTGTGTCGCTCTGCAAGCGACGTGGCTTTCTATTTCAATCCAGCGAAATTTATGGCGGTGTGCAAGGTTGCTGGGACTACGGGCCATTGGGTGTTGAGCTGAAACGCAACCTCAAGGAAGCTTGGTGGCAGGACATGATTGCCGGCCACAACGAGTTACTCAAGCCTGACGCTGCCCCCTGCAACTTTGAAATGGTGGGTTTGGACTGCACGATCATCATGCACCCCCAAGTATGGAAGTGTAGTGGCCACTACGACCTTTTTCATGATCACATGGTCGACTGCAAGGAGTCGAAAAAACGTTATCGCTTTGATCAGGTCCGTGGCCGCTGGGTGGAATATCAAGACAGGAAGATCTTTGTATCCACACTGGCTGACATTGAAAACGAGCTCGACGACGTTCGACGACGCGGCATGAAGTTTTTTCGTCTTCGTAACAAAGATGCTGACAAGATCACGATCGGAGATGAATCCATCACCTTGGACAAACTCGATTCAACAACTGAAGTTTTAGCTCCTGATGCCAAGAAACTGGACACTCTTACCGAACCACGCGAGTTCAACCTGATGTTCAAGACAACCTTGGGAGCTCTTGGAGGCGAGGAGGACGCCACTTTTCTTCGGCCCGAAACCGCACAGGGAATCTTTGTCAATTTTAAAAACGTTCTCGACAGCAGCCGAGTCCGTGTTCCCTTTGGGATTGGACAAATTGGCAAGAGTTTTCGAAACGAAATTACCCCGAGAAATTTCACCTTCCGCTCCCGTGAATTCGAGCAAATGGAAATTGAATTTTTCTGCCATCCCAGCCAATCGCAGGAATGGTATCGCTACTGGCGTGACCGCCGATTGAACTGGTACATCTCTCTTGGACTATCCAGTGATTCCCTGATTATGCGAGAGCATCATCAAGAAGAACTCGCCCACTACAGTGTTGGCACCGCCGATATCGAATACGCATTTCCTTTTTTACCAGAAGGGGAATATGGAGAGCTTGAGGGGATCGCCCACCGTGGTGACTTTGATCTTCGCAGCCACATGGAAGGCAAACTGGACCCATCAACCAGCCCGATGACGGTGGAACTTAATGAGCACGGAAAACCGAAGTACCGCGGAAGTGGTAAAGACCTGAGCTACCGTGATGAAATCCAAGGCGAGAAATTTGTACCGCATGTCATCGAACCATCAGCCGGTGCGGACCGTGGTGTGCTGGCGTTTCTGTGCGAAGCATTCACCGAAGATGAGGCGCCCGACGAAAAGGGCAAGATGCAGACTCGCACAGTGATGCGACTTCACCCGCGAATCGCACCCATCAAAGCAGCAGTGTTCCCTTTGGTGAAAAAAGATGGAATGCCGGAAGTTGCCCGCGAAATTTACGGAAAGCTGAAACAGCACATGACAGTGTTTTACGACGAGAAAGGTGCCGTGGGCCGGCGTTATCGACGCCAAGATGAGGCTGGCACGCCCTTCTGTATCACCGTCGACACCGAAACGCTTGAAAATCAAACGGTAACGGTTCGAGACCGAGACACATTGGAACAGAGTCGGATCCATCTCGATGATCTCGCGACCGAATTGCAAAACCGCATCGAGTCAGCCTGAATCCCAACCGTCGGCCGTCTGTTCGCAGCCTGTTGAAATCCGCTCAACGACCGCATCTCATGGTCGGACGTGGCGGCAACGTGACGAGTGCTCTCTCACCTCGCCTCGCCTTGTTGCTGTCCCGCCGATACACTCGCTTGAGGCAAAGTTGCAGCCGTAATCCGCGAAATGCTTGCCTCGGCAGGTCGGTCAACAGTCAACTGCCGAAGCATGGTTCCTGCCATTGCCATCCCGCTCAGGAAGGCACCTTCTATTCGAGGACTGAAACACCAGTCTCCACATGCACCAATCCCAGCGATAGGGTCCCAAAGGCACTGCTCGTCCAACGCCACCTTCGGAAGTGCATATCTCCAACGATGAACTTTCCGGTGTATTGGGCTAACCTTTTTCTTGACGACATTCTCGAACGCCAACAGCAATTCACTCTCGATTTGTGATGGGCAGCATTCAAGATGTGCTTCAGACCACTCAGCCGAAGCGTGCAGTGTCCAGTTAGTCACGGCCTCAGCCTCGTGCCGTCTTGGCTTGCTGCCATCGTGAGCAATCCACGACAGCGGCCCGTTCTCAACGAATGCACCGTCAAAACCAATTTCTCCCAAATCTGCTGTTGTAAGCATCATCGCCCAGCAGGGGTCCATTTTGACCTCGGCTATTTGCTCCGATAGCACCGACTGACCGTTCAAAATATTAAGGCTCTGCTTTGGGGGGCAGTTGAGAATGACCCAGTCAAAAGTCCCTGCGTCTTTTCCTGCGGTGTCCGTGATCTGCCACTTGCCGTCTGCAGGGTCAATCCTGGAAACGCAGGTGTTCAGCCGGATGTTCAAATCTGCTGCAAGGTGCTCAGCGAGGTTGTTCATGCCGGGAACAGCCACGTAACGCGGGGTGCCGTACTGATCTTCGCAGCCACCGTCAGACCCAAGCTTGACTATGCGGCCCATCCAAGGTTCTACCAATCCCTGCTGCATCCAACTGCGGACGTATCGCGTGAAGCGGCTGTCTCGCGCTGTGAAGTACTGGGCACCGTGATCAAAAGCCAATCCATCTTCACGACGAGTAGCCAAGCGACCACCAACACCCCGAGACTTGTCAAACACTGTCACATCGATGCCATGATCCTGGAGGCATCTTGATGCCATCAACCCGCCTACGCCAGCTCCGACCATCGCCACCTTGGGCATTCGCCCAGCGATGGGGCGATCGACAGAATCTGCATATTTTGCCAGGTCCAGACGCGACTCGTGAATTTCGCAGGGACGCTCACGCACATTGCCAAACACTTCTCCCGCTGGCTTGACGGGCCGATCGAAAAGACCAAAACACCACAGCACTCCGCCGTAACTGCATGGGTCTCTGCCATCCAGAGCGTAACGATGGTTCAGATCCATCGTGAGCTGCATCGCAGCAGCAGGTGAGGGAGCCCAACGCAGGAAAGCCTTTCCCCACGTCATCCTTACGTTATTGTGCAGTTCACCATGTTTGACCAAGCTACGTTGGCATGCATCCCAGAGGGATTGTCCAGTTTTGCCACGCGAGAGCACTTCCCACGGGTAGATGTCCTCTCTCTCATCCGAGGAGTGCTCCTCAAGAGTCTCAATTGCCCAGGAAGGCAACGCTTCGATCGAATCCAGGACGTCAAGGTTGTGGAAGCAAAAGTTGAACGATAGTTCTCGCCAGATCAGCAACTCATCCAAGTACTTAACTGCACCCGCCGCGTCTGCCTGCCGCGCAATCCTAAATGGACTCACCATTCCGAAGTGCAGATAGGCACTCAATCGGCTAACGCCGTCCCGGTTGCTTGCATCGTTACGCTCGTCCTCGTAACGGTTCAAGCCGTTATTCCTGAACCGATCCCATCGCTTGTAGCCTGCACGAGTGCCACCCGGCGTATCAGCGACAGGAGCAATGGAGTGATCAATCCGACATCCCCCAATCAACGAAGCAAGGCAAATATCCTGCAGATTAAGCGATTCGAAGGGCAAAGCCCCGTGGAAAAATTCACAATCAACTTCCTGCTCAGAATAGGCCTGATCGATTCGCTCTTCGTACAGCTCTTTCGTTGCATTTCGGTACTCGAACGCTCGCCGATAGGACTTAGGACTCAGCAGCATAGGAACGACGCATGAGGCATCTACCATTGCGATTGGGGTTGAAGTCCGGCTGACCAATCGCTCCATCCATCCTGCCAGCGGTTGGACGGGCATGTCTTCCGTCACGAGGACCGCTGCCCGTCTGGTCAAATCTCGCAAGTGAGGACCTCGGTCTCCATCTCGGGCGAGATGAAAGTGTGCTTCGATCCCCCGATCCGCGAGCTCCCTTTGCACATCCCGTTGTCCCTGCAATATGAATGCGTGGAATCGGTCGGATGAATAGGGATAGTCTTCGGAGAGCGCGTGATAGACCAAAAGAGGTAGTCCATTCTGCCTCGCAAGGCAGATTGCCACGTCTAATGCTGGATTTTCGTGCGCCCGCATCGCGCTGTGCATCCAATAGAGGACGAATTCCCCCGGTTGGTGCTGTGCGTCTGCGGGGCTAACTAGCCAGCGGAATCGTTCCGCTAACGCTGGGGGTAGTGAATCATCCACGCTTGCTCTCTCTAAGTTTGCATTCTCTGCATTATGGTAGCCAGTCGGCAAACCGCCCTTATGGTTTGATCAAGTAACGCGTAAGCCAGTTACGCGGCAAACCTGCCTCAACCTCCAAATTACCCCCAAATTCACTCTGCACGACACTCGCAGCAGCCATTCTTCCGCTGATCACCGCGCTCTCCATCGTCGCCGGCCATCCGGTCGCAACCCAATCACCGGCCAAATGGAGCCACGGCAAACCGGTTCGGGAGGATGGTCTGAGTTCCTCAAATTCCGGTGTGATGGAGAAGACCGATTTTGGATCCGTCACGATTTTACTCTGAACCAAATTCGCACCCCGCGACTCCGGGAAGGCGTGCTGCAACTCTTGCAGCACAATATCAATTAATTCCTGCCGCGGCAGGCAGCGAGCTGACTGCGACGCACTGATAACCACTTGGTAGTAGTACCCCGCCGACGCCTGCTTGCCCTCCCACGGCTGTCGGAACACCCACTGTGCTACGGTGCCCACCAGTACTGCATGAGGAAGTTCGGTGATTTGCTGGTCGAACCACAAATGCAAACCACTGATCGGCGAAGCCGGTGCCGCCGCCAAACATTCCGATTTTTCGACCGCATTTGCTGGAACTAAATCGTTGACAGCATGCCATGGCACGGCAGCAACCACATGATCGCCAGCCAACGTCTGGCCATCTGCAGTGGCAACATATTTGTCCGTCGAAATCTGCCGAACCACTTGGCCGGTTTTGACTTCAACTCCAAGCTGTTCAATCGCAACAGTCAGTTGCCCACCAATCAGGTCGGCGAGCGGCACCTTGGGAACGAGCACATCAGACGCGCCGCGTGCTGCTGCAAACCCGTCGACAAAAACTTTGCGAACAGCAGCGAGTGAAACCCGGTCGATCGACTCACCGAGAGCGCTGACGACAATCACGCTCCAAAAGTCTCGAATCGTCGTTTTATCCTGCCCGTGAGTTTCAAGCCAAGGCTCAGCCAGCGAGTCTCCCAAATTTTCCGAGCTTGTGCGAAAAAGGCGGAATAGTGCGTGTTTGATCTGACGCCGTTGGGAACGATTCAGGTATCGCAGATTCGAAAGCGCTGGCATCAGATGAAAAGGGGCAGGCAGCCAACGTGATGGCTGAAAAGTGCTGACGGGGTATTCGGGATGGAAAAATCTCAAACAAGTGTATCGATGCAACTGGTCATCCAAGCCCTGCCGTTCAAGAAGTCCCAAAAAATTGGTGCAGCAGCCCATTGCAACATGTTGGCAGTAATCGACGGTTCCACCCGTTTTGTGATCCTGAAATGACCCTGCACGTCCGCCTGTCGCGCGTTTGGCTTCCAAGACGGAAATGTCAAAGCGGTCTGAGTGGTTTCGCGCCAGACACTCCGCGGTAGCAAGCCCTGCCAGACCACCACCGACAATCAACACTCGCTTCTTGGGATTCGTGGTTCTCGCTGAGCGGGTGACTGCATTCACGATTCAGTTTCCGACATTCCTAGTTCTCGCGGCGGTACCGGTAAACGACGGAACAGCGGCGGGCAAAAATGCCGCGAAACAATACCAAGTTTTGCTCCGGGTGTCAGACGAATTCTGTGCAGTGCAACTGAGCGAGGGGACTCAGCAATCCGCTCCAGCAATTGCCGATACGTTCTCCACATCATACTGAACATGGGTCTTCCATCTGAGTGTAGCGAATCCCAGATCCCCCAACCGGAATCGAACAGCCTTCGGGCCCGCGTGACTTCATCCAAAACAAGGCACTGCAAACGGTCATCTGGGCGCGGCTTCAACAAATCATCTTCACTAAGTCCATGTTGCTCGTAATGCTGACGCGGTAGATAAATGCGTCCACGTTGGGCATCTTCCAGGACATCCCGAAGAATGTTGGTCAATTGGAATGCCAACCCACAGTCGATTGCGGCAGTCGTGGGAATGGGATCTTCGTATTCCCAAATGTGAATGCATGCCAAGCCGACTGCGGACGCCACCAGATAGCAATAATGCTCGACTTGTTCGTACGTATCGAATCTGGTTTTCTGTTGATCTGCCAAGACGCCATCCACGATCTCCAGCAAATATCGTGAAGGAATTTCGTATCGCT
>Ga0315315_10001264_pt1 | contig 23022 bp, 28 predicted proteins | sample M140m3416metaG_FD_203699 | JGI IMG/M metagenome (GOLD analysis project Ga0315315, IMG submission 203699) | Ammonia-oxidizing marine archaeal communities from Monterey Bay, California, United States - M1 40m 3416 | ecosystem: Environmental > Aquatic > Marine > Intertidal zone | place: USA...
CATTATTTTTTGTGTCTTTTAATTTAGAATTAATAAATTCGATAGCATCCATTGTGCCCATTGGGGCAATTATTCTTCTAAGAACGTTCATTTTTTGTAAATCATTTTTATCAAATAATAATTCTTCTCTTCTTGTTCCAGATTTTGTTATATCAATTGCAGGATAAATTCTTTTATCAGCTATTTTTCTATCAAGAACAGTTTCACTATTTCCCGTTCCTTTAAACTCTTCAAAAATAACTTCATCCATTCTACTACCAGTATCAATCAAAGCAGTTGAAATAATTGTTAGAGATCCACCTTCTTCGATATTTCTTGCTGCACCAAAGAATCTTTTAGGTCTTTGAAGGGCATTCGCATCTACACCACCTGTTAAAACTTTTCCTGAACTAGGAATAACAGCATTATATGCTCTTCCTAATCTTGTGATTGAATCTAATAATATAACAACATCTTTTTTATGCTCAGTTAATCTTTTTGCTTTTTCAATTACCATCTCAGCAACAGCAACGTGTCGTTGAGCTGGCTCGTCAAAAGTTGAGCTAATTACTTCACCTTTAACCGTTCTTTGCATGTCAGTAACTTCCTCAGGACGTTCATCAATTAACAAGACAATTAAGTAACATTCAGGATAATTTTTTGCGATAGAATTTGCTATACTTTGTAGTATCATTGTTTTACCAGCCTTTGGTGGTGAAATAATAATTGATCTTTGGCCTTTACCGATTGGACTTACAAGATCAATCAGTCTTGGTGTTAGATCTGGTTTTTTTTCTACTTTTGTTGTCTCAACCTCCATGACTAACTGCTTATCTGGATAAAGAGGTGTTAAGTTATCAAATGCTATTTTATGTCTTGCTTTTTCTGGTTCTTCAAAATTAATTTTACTAACTTGAAGTAAGGCAAAATATCTTTCTCCTTCTTTGGGTGCTCTAACTGGTCCCTCAACAGTGTCTCCGGTTCTTAAACCAAATTTTCTAATCTGACTTGGGCTAACATAAATATCATCCGGTCCCGGCAAATAATTTGATTCCATGGCTCTTAAAAAACCAAACCCATCTTGTAATAATTGTAAAACACCTGCTCCGGTAATTTCTTCTTTTTCTGCAACTTTTTTTAAAATTGCAAAAAGAATTTCTTGTTTTCTTAATGTGCTCGCATTTTCAATGCCAAGTTCTTCGGCTTGTGTAATGAGCTGTTCAGATGATTTTAATTTTAACTCTTGGATATTCATGATTTAAATTTTTTAAGGACTAAATAGATAGACTTAATATATATGCTCTTAAGAGTATTACAAGACAGTTGTAAAATATTAAAAAAAGTAAGTAAAATAAAGGTTTATTTAATCATTTTTAGTGATCATTTTTTAATTCTCTCGCAAATTCATCAACTTTCGACCATTCAGTAAATTCGTATGATTTTGAGGTATCTGTTGGACCATTAGTTATAAGCATAATGAATTTAATTATGTATTTATCTATAAAGCTGTAATTAGGATAATCTACCTTCCCTGCAAAAACTTTCAGTTTTTTAGGTGTCCATTTAGAAACTCTTAAAAATTTTTTTATGTACGGGTTGGTATCGGGTGTACTTTTTTCTGGTTTCCTTGCAACTACATTTACCGAAAAAAAAACGCCTTGTTTTTGTTCTAATACAGTTTTATTTAGCTCAATAAATTTATAAAGATTCTTAGAATGTTTACCATATCTAATACTTGCTCCAATTATTATTTGATTAAAATTAGATAAATTAAGTATTTTTGCTTCGTCTAGGGAAACAAGTTTTACTTGATCTCCATCATTTAGAAAATTTTTTATTCTCTCACAAATTATTTTAGTATGACCATCAGTGCTTGAATAAATTATTAAATAACCAAACATATTTAGATAGCTTTACGACTTATTCATTATTTGTTTGGGCATATTTTTATAATATTTATCATCTAACTGATATTCTATGTCCTCTTTATCCTGTGCTGAGCCCTCTGCTTGCGTAAAAGTATATTTTGCAAAATCTTTACACCAATTGTTATTTGTATTTAAACATTCCACGGGATAAATATTGCCCCCCCATTCTTTTGCATCATTTACTAGCTCATGACCCAATTCGTCTGTGGTTTCAAGACAATCTGCTACAAAACTAGGAGAGTAAATAACGATCTCTTTTTTTCCATCTGAAATTAATTCTTTTACTACATTTTCAGTATAAGGTGTTATCCATTCTTCAGATCCAAATCGACTTTGAAAACTCATCTTACATTGTTCGGGTTTAATATTTTTAAGATTATTGGTAATAAGACAAAAGGTTTCATAACAATGCCTATAATAATCATCACCTTTATTAACAATCCTTCTTTTTTGCATTCCATGAAACGTAATAATTAAACTATCTATTTGCTTTCCTTTATTAATTAGTTCGTTAATTTTTGAATCTACTAGGTTTACAGAATTATCAATGAAAGCATGTGTTCGATGAAAATTTGTAATAACTTCAAAAGTTGGTATTTTTACTCTTTTTGATAATTCTTTTGCTAACGCATCTATACCTGAAGCTATTGTGCTTTCGGAATATTGAGGAAACATTGGTATAACAAGTAGTTTTGTTGCGCCAATACCTTTTTTTAAATCCTCTTCCCAGCTATCATAAACTTCATTAACATACGGTGGGGATAATAAAAAAGCGTGGTTTACTTCAACATAACCTTTTGGATCAATCTTTTTTAGCTCTTCTGATACGTTTTTTGTGAAATCTCTAGTATTGGTTATTAGTGGGAAACTTTCGCCATCCCAAATTCTAGCATAGAGTTTTGCAGATTTTTTAGGCCTGAAGGGTAATACAAAAAAATTTAAAATAAATTTCCAGAGCCATGGATTTATATCTACAACTCTTGGATCTCCTAAAAATTTTCTTAAATATTTTCTTAAAGCCTTTGTAGTTGGTTCAGACGGCGACCCAAGTTGTACAAATACAACCTTTGTTTTTCTTTGAGGATGTATGTAATTTTCATTCATATTAATAATTTTTTACTATTTGAACTAAATAATCAACCATTTTGGGATCTGTTTCAGGCAAAACCCCATGTCCTAAATTAAAAATATAGGGGTGATCTTTAAAAATATCTAAATATTTTGTTGCCTCTTTTTTTATAACTTCTTTGTCTGTTAGTAATATTTTTGGATCAAGTCCCCCTTGAATTGGAATTTCTATATCATTCAAAATTTTTGTTGGGTTAACATTATAATCAATGCTCACTGCATCAGGTTTTACAATATTGCAAAACTCTTTATAATTTTTAATTTCTCTAGGAAAACATATAACGGGAGTATTCAAAGATTTAACATAATTAACCAAATTAAGAGTAGGTGAATAAACATAGTTTGGTAAATCTTTTTCCTCTAATAAACCGGCCCAACTATCAAATATCTGTATTACATTTGCACCATTATCAATTTGATTTTTTATATGTATTTTTAAAAATTTTTCTAGAATTAATAAAATTCTATTAATTAAAAAATCATTTTTAAAAAAATCTTTTTTTAAATTCTTTTTGGGAGACTGTTGATTGATCATATAAACTAACAACGTCCAAGGAGCGCCAACAAATCCAATTATATTTTTGTTCTTGGTAATGTCATCATTGCTTACTTTTTTAATTAATTTATAAATTGGATATAATTTTTCAACAAAATCAATTTCATCTTTCTTTGACATTTCATCTATATTTACTTCCCCAAGTTTTGGTCCAAATCCTTTTTCAAACTCAACTTTTTGATTTAAGCCATAAGGTAACATTAAAATATCTGAAAAAATTATAGCAGCATCCAAATCAAATCTTTTTAATGGCTGTAAAGTTATTTCTGATGATAAATTTTCATTTAAACATAAATTAATGAAATTTGGATTTGATTTCCTTATTTCTCTAAATTCCGGCAAATATCTTCCTGCTTGTCTCATTATCCAAATTGGATTTATTTTTGTATTTTTGTTTAAGATTACTTTATGAAGAGGAGTCATATTAAATTAATATATTATTTATTGTATTAGTATTATGTAATGTGAATATTGATGATAAGTAATTTTTGACATTTTATTAACATCTTAATAACAATTATAGATCAATAAAATTGTTTAAATTGAAGCTTTTTAAAATTTTATTCAATATATTGTATAATTTTGCTTATGTGTTTATTAATGTTAATAAAACCCTTATTTTACAATAGTAATTAACCAATATTTAAATTGAGTAATTTGATTAAAATAATACAAATTTATTATCAAGTTATTCATGAATAATACATATCAAATTTATCTTATATCAGATTCAACTGGTGAAACGCTTGATAGAATATTTCTAGCTTTAAAAGCCCAATTTAAAAATATTGAATATAAAGTTCACTCTTATTCTTTTACCAGAACTGAAAATCAAATTCTAAAAATCTTAGAAGATGCAAAAAAAAATGAAAATTCTGTTATTTTATATACAATTGTAGACAACAACTTAGCTAAATATTTAGCCAATGTAAGTAATGAAAAAAAAATTCCTTGTTTTGGTGTGCTTGGAAATTTAATTTTGAATTTTTCAAAGATTCTTAATCAAAAAGCCTCCCATGAACCCAGTGGTCAGCATGTTCTTAATGAAGAATATTATGACAGGATTGAAGCTATACAATTTACAATGAACCATGATGATGGAAATTTAGTAAATGATATAGAAAAATCAGATATTATTTTAATTGGCGTTAGCAGAACAAGCAAAACTCCTACATCAATTTATCTGGCTAACAGAGGATTTAAAACTTCAAATATACCCCTTGTAAATGAAAACTCTTTACCAAAAAAGCTTAGGGACAATCCTCAATTAACTTGTGTTGTGGGCTTAAACACTGAACCAGAACGTTTGGTTGATTTAAGAAAGAACAGAATGAGCTCTTTAAAAGAGACCGAAAATATAAAATACACAAATATAGAAAATATTAAAAAAGAAATTATTGAAGCAAAAAAAACTTTTCAAAAATATAGATGGCCATCAATTGATGTCACAAGAAAATCAGTTGAGGAAACAGCAGCATCTATTATAAAAATACATGAAATATATTTAAACAATGTTAAATAAAATTATTCTTGCTTCTAAAAGCAAAGTAAGAAAAGAAATATTAGACAAACACAATATATTTTGTGAAGTTAAGCCATCAAATGTTGATGAAGAAATAATCAAACAAAGTCTTTTAAGTGAGTCAGCTTCACCAGAAATCATATCAAAAAATTTAGCGGAACTAAAAGCTAATAAAGTTAGTTTAAGTCAAAAAGATGAAATGGTTTTAGGTGCCGATAGTGTAATTAATTTAAATGGCGAATTAATATCAAAACCAGATAGTAGAGAGGAAGCTTTAATTATCTTAAAAAAACTTAATGGAAAAAAACACCTATTAATAAGTTCTGTTTGTATTTCAAAAAATGGCTCTATGATTTGGAATTACACAGATAAAGCAGAATTAACAATGAAATATTTCACAGATGATGACTTAAAAATTTATCTATCAAAAATATCAGACGAAGCTTTATATGCTTATAATGTTTATCAAATAGAAGGTGAAGGAAGAAATTTATTTTCAAAAATGGAAGGTGATGAAGACACCATAATGGGATTACCTGTCTTTAAAATTAAGGAATATTTAAAAAATTACAAATGAAAAAGTTTTTAGTAATAGGCAATCCTATTGAACATTCATTATCACCGATATTACACAACTATTGGATTAAAAATAATGGTATTGATGCGATTTACGAAAAGCAAAAAATAAATGAAAATCAATTAGAACAACTTATTTTACAAGTTAAAGAAAAAAAAATTAATGGTATTAATGTTACCGTACCATTTAAAAAAGCCATTATCCCTTTCTTAGATGAATTGAGTACTGAAGCTGAGAGCACTCAATCAGTTAACACTATTTATTTAAATGATCATAAAATAATTGGACACAATACAGATATTTTTGGCTTTGAAACTAGTATTAAAAAATCAAGATATAATCTTTCTGATAAAGAAGTTTTAATATTAGGGGCTGGAGGAGTGGTTCCATCAATAATTTTTGCTTTAAATAAAATGAAAACTTCTAAAATTAAAATAAGTAATAGAACTAAAGAAAAAGCTGAAAATATAAAAACAGTTTTTAAAAATATAGAAATCATAGAATGGGGTGAGGTTCCGAACTTTGACATGATTATTAATGCCACAAGTATAGGTTTAAAAAAGAATGATAAGATAAATCTTGATTTCTCATTAATTTCAAAAAATAAATTCTTTTATGATGTTATTTATAACCCTAAAGAGACGAATTTTTTAAAAACAGGACAAAGCTTGGGTAACATGACTTTAAATGGAAAATTAATGTTTATATATCAGGCCCTATCATCATTTAAAATTTGGCATAAATTAGAACCTGATGTTAATGATAATGTTTCAAAGCTTTTGGATTAATGATTAAAATTGGAATTTTAGGTGATATAGGATCAGGCAAAAGTTTTGTGGCACAAAACTTTGGCTACCCAGTTTTTAATGCTGATTATGAGGTTGCCAAAATATACCAAAAAGATAAAAAAATTTTTAATAAGTTAAAAATAAAATTACCAAAACATATTCATTCTTTTCCAATAGAAAAAACAGAAATTTCCAATGCAATTTTGGCTAATAATAATAATTTAAATAAATTAGTTAAAATTATTCATGCTGAAATAAGAAACAAATTGAATAATTTTTTGAAAAAAAATAAAAATAAAAAAATTGTAATTTTAGACATTCCACTTTTGTTAGAAAATAAAATCAATAAAAAAAAAGATATACTAGTTTTTGTGCAATCCAAAAAATCAATGATTTTAAAAAATTTAAAAAAAAGAAAAAACTTTAATCAAAAACTTTTTAAGATATTTAAGGGGATACAACTACCCATTAGTTATAAAAAAAAAAAATCCCATTTTATTGTTAAAAATAACTTTACAAAAAAATCAGTTAATGATGGTATTAAAAGTATTTTAAAAAAAATTTAGTAAATGAAAGAAATTGTATTAGATACAGAGACAACTGGCATTTCAATCAAAGAAGGACACAGAATTGTTGAGATAGGTTGTATTGAATTAGATAATTTAATCCCGACAAAAAATAAATTTCATTGTTATTTGAATCCAGAAAGAAAAGTATCAGAAAAAGCCCTTGAAATTCATGGATACACAGATGACTTTTTGGCTACTCAAAAAAAATTTATTGATATTGGTGATCAATTTTTAGAATTTATTAAAGATAAAAGACTTATAATTCATAATGCAGAATTTGATTTAGGGCATTTAAATAATGAATTTTCTTTGCTTGGAAAAAACAAAATTAACAATCAAGTAATAGACACATTAACTTTAGCTAGAGATAAGTTTCCAGGATCCCCAGTTAGTTTGGATGCACTTTGTAAAAGATATAGGGTTGATAATTCAAAAAGAACTCAACATACAGCATTAGTTGACTGCGATTTATTAGCAAAAGTTTATATTAATTTAATCGATCAGAAAGAACCAACGTTAGACTTTCAAAATCAAGACAATAATATTACTGAAAAACAACAATCTAGTGTTGCTTATTTTAAGAAGATAGTAAACCCAACATCTCAAGAGTTAAAAAATCATCAAGAATATTTAAAAAATAATTTAAAAAAAAATTTTTATTAATTTAATCTTTGGTTGTAAAGTTCTTCAAAATTTATCTTTTTTTCAAATTTTATATTAGGATATCCCGAATTGTGAAGTAGATCTAACAAAGATTTTTCTAAGTCAGGATAAATTTCTATTTGAGCGTCACACAAGATAATTTTTTCTAATTCCTTCTTTTCTTTAATTTTGTCATCAATTTGTATAATTGTTGCAAAATTTATTTCAAAATATGATTTTTTTTTACTTTCTTCTTTGTCTGCAAATTTTAATATTGTTTCAATTTCTATCATTTTATTTTTAAGAGGTTTTGAATTTATGTCTATATTAAGTTGATATTTTGCAATTTGATCTTTTACAAAAATATAAGTTTCAACATCAGGCGTTTCTGCTGACACATCTTTAATATATTTTCCCAAAATTTTATAATTTTTTGTCATTTTCATCCTCTATATCCTCAAAGTCTCCTTCAATAAAATTATTTTTTTCAGTTTTTGTGTTTTTAAATTTTTTTACAAATTTACTAAAAATAAATTTTCTAGTTACTGGAAATATTAGTAAAAAACCTAAAATGTCAGTTGCAAATCCAGGGATAATTAAAAGTAATGCTGCAAAAGCAATTGTGGCACCAGATAACATTTCATAGGTAGGAGCTTTATTTTTGCTTAGTTGAACAAAACCAGCTTTAAGTGTGTTTAATCCTTCATATTTTGCATAGTAAACACCAACAATTGCGGTAGTGAATATTAATAAAATTGTAGTAATTGCACCAATTTGAGATCCTATCTTAATAAAAAGAAATATTTCTATAGCAGGGACTATAATTATTAATAAAAGAATTGAGTTCATTTGTCCGTAATCTAAATTGCTAGTTGAAATTAATCAACATAGTAATTACTATAAGACCTATGAATTACAGTTTTGAGTACATAGATATTATTCTCCTAGCCATGATTGCTGGGTTTATTTTTTTAAGGCTTAGAGGCATACTTGGAAAGCGAAGCGGGTTTGAAGGAAAGGCACCAACGCAATTTGACAAAATTTTGAAAGAAGCTGTCGCTAGTAAAGAACCTAAAAAAAATGAGGTTTTTGATGATGAGGCACAAAAAGAATTTTTGAAGGGTGCAAAAATTGCATATGAAACTATAATTACCGACTTTAGTGATAACGACAATAAATTAACAACCAGTAAGCCGTTATTAAATGAAGAAATTTATAATCAATTTAATGAAGCACTTAAAGAGAGAAATGAAAGAGGGCATTACGCTGAAATTACTTTTATAGGAATAAATTCTGCAATTATTAAAGAGCACAAAAAATTAGATAAAATTTTAAATGTTACCGTAGATTTTATAGCTGAAGTTATAACTTGCATTAAAGATAAAGAAAAAAAAATTATATCAGGTGATCCAGAAAAAATTAAAAAAATCTATGATACGTGGGTATTTTCAAGAGATACAACTTCTGCCAATCCTAATTGGCAACTAGTTAACACACTAACTTAATTGACAAACAAGATTTCAGAAAAAGATAAAAAAGATTGGGAAGATTTTATTTTAAAAAGTGAAAAATTACCAAATAAAGATTTGCAACAAAATAAAAAAACATCCTTTAAAATAAAATCAATAGATCTACATGGGTATACTCTTGATGAGGCAAATAAGTCTATTGAGGATTTTATCATCAAATCTTTTCAAGAAAAAATAAACAAATTAGTAGTCGTTACTGGAAAAGGGATTCATTCTCAGAATGAAAAGGATCCATATGTTTCAAAGGATTTAGGTATTTTAAAATACTCAGTTCCAGAATTTATTTCAAATAATAAAAATTTAATGAAAATTATTTATGAAATGAAGGATGCAAAAATAGAAGATGGTGGTAGTGGAGCTTTTTATATTTTTTTGAAAAAAAATAAATCTATAAAATAAATTTAGACAAATCTGTATCTCTAACCAAATTATCTAAATTTTTGTTAATATATTCTTTATTGATGATTATTTTTTCACCTGAACGATCAGTGGCTGTAAAACTAATTTCATCTAAAATTTTTTCTATAATTGTATGTAATCGTCTTGCACCAATATTTTCAACTGTAGCATTTACCTCTGAAGCAATATTTGCAATTGCATCAATTCCATCATCAGAAAATTCAAGGTCTACGTTTTCAGTTTTAAGTAAGGCTATGTATTGTTTTATTAAGCTAAAATCTGGTTCTCTTAAAATTCTTTTAAAATCTTCACTTGTTAATGCTTCTAGTTCAACTCTAATAGGTAATCTACCTTGTAATTCCGGTAAAAGATCAGAAGGTTTTGCAAGCTGGAAGGCTCCTGATGCTATAAATAATATGTGGTCTGTTTTGATTGGACCATGTTTAGTATTTACAGTAGTTCCTTCGATTAATGGTAATAAATCTCTTTGGACACCTTCTCTAGAAACATCACCACCAACTCTGTCTGTTCGTGCAGAAATTTTATCAATCTCATCTAAAAACACGATACCATTATTTTCTGTTGATAACTTCGCAGCTTTAATAATTTTATCTTGTTCTATTAATTTATCAGATTCATCGTTGATTAAAATTTCATGAGATTCTTTAACAGTCATTTTTTTCTTTTTTTCCTTATTGCCCATAGATTTACCAATCATTTCACCAATGTTGACCATTCCAATATTGGCCCCAGGCATACCAGGAATTTCAAATGAAGTGTTATTTGACCCCGTATCACTCACTGCAATCTCAATCTCATTATCATCTAAGTCACCATTTCTAAGTCGTTTTCTAAAACTTTCTCTTGTTGCAAGGCTTGCTTTTTTACCAACTAAAGCATCTAAAACTTTTTCTTCAGCAGATTTTTGAGCTTGAGCATGAACTTCCTTTCTCATTTTTACTTTTTCCATACCAATCGCAATTTCAATTAAATCTCTTACTATCTGTTCAACATCTCTTCCAACGTATCCGACTTCTGTAAATCTAGTGGCTTCAACTTTTACAAATGGGGCTTCTGCTAATTTTGATAATCTTCTAGAAATTTCTGTTTTACCAACTCCTGTTGGCCCAATCATTAAAATATTTTTTGGCAAAACTTCATTTTTCATTTCACCTTTAAGCGCTTGTCTTCGCCATCTATTTCTCAGCGCAACTGCAACAGCTTTTTTAGCTTTGTTTTGACCTACTACAAATCTATCTAATTCAGAAACTATTTCTCTAGGTGAAAGTGAACTAACTAATGAGCTTTCTTCATTAGTATTTTTATCTTTAGGTATCAAAGGAGTTACGTTTGAGTTTTCCATTATATTTTTAAAACCTTAATATTATCATTTGTAAATACACAAATTTCTGAGGCAACTTTAATTGCTTTTTTTGCAATTTCTTCTGCACTTTTATCTGTTTCCATTAAAACTTTTCCAGCTGCTAATGCGTAATTACCACCTGAACCTATTCCAATTACATCTCCTTCAGGCTCTAAAACATCCCCTGTTCCTGAGATAATATAACTATTTTCTTTATCACCTATAGCCATTAAAGCCTCTAATCTTCTTAAGTATTTATCAGTTCTCCAATCTTTTGCTAGTTCAACAGCTGCTCTTGATAAGTTTCCCGCATGTTTTTCAATTTTTGCCTCTAATCGTTCAAATAATGTGAGCGCATCTGCAGTTGATCCAGCAAATCCTGCTACAACATCTCTTTTTTCAATTTTTCTAATTTTTGAAGCTGTGCTTTTTACCACAGTATTTCCCATGCTGACTTGTCCGTCCCCAGCAACTACTACTTCATTGTTTTTTCTAACTAGTACAATTGTTGTCATACTTAATAAATGGTAACTATTTTTGATACTTCAAGTGTTCACACTAATATTGATATAGGATGATTAAGTATGTATACCTTTGAAATATATGGCCAGAAAAGGAAAAGTATCTAGAAAAACTAAAGAAACTAGCATCAACGTTGAGGTTAATATTGATGGAAAAGGAAAATACCAAATTGACACTGGTATTGGTTTTTTAGATCACATGCTCGAACAATTATCAAAACATTCATTAATTGATTTAAAAGTAAAAGCAAAAGGAGATACTCATATTGATCTTCATCATACAACAGAAGATACCGGTATTGCTATTGGTGAAGCTTTAAAAAAAGCTGCTAAAAAATTTGTTGGAATTAAACGTTATGCACATAGAGTTATACCTATGGACGAAACTTTAACTCGGGTTGCAATAGACGTTTCAAATAGACCTTATTTGATTTGGAAAGTAAAATTAAAAGTAGAGAAACTTGGCGAGATGGACACAGAATTATTCAAGGAATGGTTTCAAGCATTTTCTCAATCTGCTGGTATCACCATGCATGTTGAAAATATTTATGGAGATAATAGTCACCACATTATCGAGTCTTGCTATAAAGCATTAGCAAGATCATTAAGAGAGGCATTAGAGATGGACCCCAGAAGCAAGAAAAGCATACCTTCTACTAAAGGCTCATTATAAATTTTAAATTTAATGAACGTCATAATTGTTGATTATAATTCCGGCAATATAAGTTCGGTCGTTAACTCCTTTCAGGAAGTTGCAAATGATAAAGTGAATATTGAAGTAACTTCAGACTTAAATAAAATTAAATCTTCCGATAAGGTTGTTTTGCCTGGTCAAGGATCCTTTAAAAGTTGCGTTGATGCTTTGAATAATATCAGTGGTTTAGTTGATACTTTGAACGAATTTGCAATTATTAATAAAAAACCTCTTCTTGGAATTTGTGTTGGATTGCAAATGTTTGCAGACATTGGTTATGAGGAAACAGAAACCAAAGGCTTATCTTGGATAGCAGGCAAAGTATCAAAAATAGATAATCAAAATAATAAATTTAAACTTCCTCATATAGGTTGGAATGAATTAAAAATTGTTAAAGATAGTAAAATTTTAAAAGGAATAGGCAATAAATCTCATATGTATTTTGTGCATAGTTATGAGTTTATACCAGAAGATAAAAATGTCATTTCAACTACAACAGATTATTCTACAAATATTGTATGTTCCATTGAAAAAGAAAATATTTTTGGAACCCAATTTCATCCTGAAAAAAGTGATGAGCTTGGTTTAAAGATTATTAAAAATTTTATAAACTTATAAACGTTTAAATATCTTATTTTATTAAATGATTGAATACTTAGCAAAATTTCCAATCTTTAAAAGATTGATTCCATCAATTGGTATGAGAATTTTGAGTTTATTTAAAAAAAATAGAGGTTATTTTAAAATTGGAAAAATTAGTTTTTATTTAGATTTTATGGATCCTATAGACAGACAGATTATAATACATAAAAAATATGAGGATGATCAAGTTTTGTTTTTTGCAGACCAAATGGACAAAACTTCGTTTGATTATTTTTTAGATATAGGGTCAAATTCTGGTTATTATTCATTTTATTTTGCTGAAAAATATAAAAATTTAAAAATCAGAGCTTTTGACCCTAATTTAGAGCCATTTAATAAATTTCAAAAAACTCTTAACAAGAATTCTTTTAAAAATATTGAAGTTTTTAATTTTGGATTATCAGATCAAGAAAAAAAAGTGAGAATGAGATCAATGATAACTCATAATTATGTTCATTCAAATGCAGCGATAACAGAAAACTTTGAAGGTAAAAATATAAAAATTTTAGAAGCAACTTTAAAAGTTGGAGACAATTTATTCAATTTTTCTGAAAAAAAATTAGCCTTCAAAATAGATGTTGAAGGACATGAAATTCATACATTAAAAGGACTAATTAAAAATTTATTAAGGAATAAATGTTTAATTATGATTGAAATTAGTGATGAAAAATTTAGTGAAGTTAATGAATTTCTAATTAAAAATAGTTTTAAGCAAATTTTTAAATCAAAATACAGAACAGACTATGTTTACACAAACTTTTAAATTTTATAACAATTAGATGATTTTATATGAAAATATTCCCAGCAATAGATATTAAAGATAAAAAGTGTGTGAGGCTAATCAGGGGGAATTTTGATAACAAAACTGAATACGAAATGTCTCCAGTTGAGCAAGCTGGAAAATATAAGGATCATGGATTTAAAAATTTACACATAGTTGATTTAGACGGAGCTTTAACTGGAGAAACAGTTAATTTAATTATTATCCAAGAGATAGTTGCTAAATTTGATCTTAAAATTGAAATTGGTGGAGGAGTAAGAAACTTTGAAAGTATAAAAAAATATATTGAGGCTGGAGTTGAGAAAGTAATTTTAGGAAGCGGTGCCATAAAAGATAAAAATTTTTTAAAAGAAGCTTGTGAAAAATTTCCAAATAAAATTGCTTTGGGTTTAGATGCTAAAGATGGTTATTTATCAGTTTCAGGTTGGAAGGAAAATTCTAATCAATTAACTCTGGATTATTTAAAAGAGGTTAATGATTTTGGTGTAAGTAGATTAATTTATACAGATATTAATCGGGACGGAACGAAACAAAGTCCAAATCTAGAGGAAACAGCAAATGTTGCTGATAATTCAAATTGTCCCGTAATCATATCTGGTGGAGTTTCTTCAATTGATGATATTAAAAATGCAAAAAAGCTAAATAACAAGAATATTGAGGGTATAATAGTTGGAAAAGCAATTTATGATGGTGATATTAAATTAGAAGATTTGGTTAAGGAATTAGATGCTTAAAAAAAGAATAATACCTTGCTTAGACGTTAAAAATGGTCGTGTTGTTAAAGGAATTAATTTTGTTGATTTAAAAGATGCAGGCGATCCAGTTGAACAAGCTAAAATTTATTCTGATGGGGGAGCAGATGAAATTTGTTTTTTAGACATTACTGCCTCAAATGAAAATAGAAATACTATTTATGATGTAGTAGAGAAAACCTCCAAGAAATGTTTTGTTCCGTTAACAGTTGGAGGTGGTGTTAGAAGTGTGGAAGATATAAATAAATTGTTAAATTGTGGGGCCGATAAAGTATCAATTAATACAGCGGCAGTTCAAAATTCAGAAGTGGTTTTAGAAAGCTCAAAAAAATTTGGATCTCAATGTATAGTTGTTGCAATTGATGCAAAAAAAAATACCAATAAATGGGAAATTTTTACACATGGTGGAAGAAACAATACAGGTATCAATGCAATAGAGTTTGCAAAAAAAATGGAAGATTGTGGGGCAGGTGAGCTGCTAGTAACTTCTATGGACAGAGATGGTACTCAAGTTGGTTACGATATTGAATTGATGTCTAAAGTATCATCTAAAGTAAATATTCCAGTAATCGCATCTGGTGGAGTAGGAAATTTAGATCATTTGGTTGATGGAATTAAATTAGGAAACGCAAGTGCTGTTTTGGCTGCATCTATATTTCATTATGGAAAACATTCGGTGAAAGAAGCCAAGGAATATCTGGATTCAAAAGGAATACCTGTTAGAATTTAAAATGCTTAGCATATTAGAAAATTTAATAAAACTCGCACGAGAAAGAAAATTATCTCCTGTAGAAGGGTCTTACACAAATAAGCTTCTTACAGATAAATCCTTAAGTAAAGCAAAAGTTTTAGAGGAAGTAGATGAATTAATTGAAGCTATAGAGGCAGATACAAATAAAATACATGAAGCTGCAGATGTATTTTATCATTTACTGATGTACTTAGAGGCTAATGATGTGAAAATTGAAGATGTGATGCAGGAATTAGAAAAAAGAAAAAAATGAGTTATGATAATAATAATATTTTTGCAAAAATTTTAAGAGGAGAGATACCTTGTGACAAAATCTATGAAGATGATTTTATTTTATCTTTTCATGATATTAATCCTCAAAAAAAAATTCATGCTTTAGTCATTCCTAAAGGAAAATATGTTGATCTGGATGATTTTAGTTTAAATTCTTCCAAAGAAGAAATGGTTGGTTTGATTAAAGGCATAAATATAGTAGCTAAAAAGCTTGGTATTTCAACAGAAGTAGGCAAAGGGTATAGAACACTCACTAATATAAGTGATGATGGTGGTCAAGAGGTTCCACATTTACATTTTCATCTTTTTGGAGGTGAAAAAGTTGGAAAAATGGTCGAGTGACAGAAGAAATTGAAAGAAATTACTTAGAGATTAATTCAATTAAAGACCTGAATGAAGCTATTAAACCAAATGAGGATTATTCTTTAGATTTATTAAATCCAATTAATTTTCAATTAAACAAATTTTTTTACAAAAATATTGGCAAAAAACATAAATGGGTTGATCGATTAGTTTGGACAGAAACACAATGGATAGATTATGTTTCTAACTCTAAAGTTGAAACATATATTTTTAAATATAAAGATAATCTTGCAGGTTTTTTTGAATTAATATCTCATCTAGAAAAAAAAGAGGTTGAAATTGCTTATTTTGGATTATTAGAAGAATTTCAAAATAAAAAACTTGGTTCATATTTGTTATCAGAAGCAATTAAAAAATCCTTTAAAATTAGTATTGATAGAGTTTGGGTTCATACATGTTCTTTAGATCATAAAAATGCCCTCAGTAATTATATTTCAAGAGGGATGAAAATTTTTAAATCTGAAACTATAATTATTTAGTTTTGAGCAGGTAGTTTAAATAAATTTTTTTTAATTTGTTGATTCACTTTAATTGAAGATAGATAAGTAAAATTAATATTTTGATATATATCTTTAGTTTGCCAGCCAATTAAGTTAAATTTTTCATTATCAAAAAAAACATTAATTTCATTGTCATCATCAATTATTAAAAAATTTATATAAGATTTAACTAGTATGCCTTCTTTTAACTCATATATTTTCTTTATTAGAAAATCTTTATCTAGTATCAAATTTAATGGCGTTTTTTTTAAGGGGTATCTATAAAAACTAGACTCGGTTTTAATTACAAATGATTTGCCATTTGAAACTAAAATTTTATTATTTTTTGTATATTTACAATAAATTTTTTTTGGATATTGAATGGTACAATTCCCATTTTCTATTTTACCATTAATATTTTGTTCAAAATCAAAATTAAAATTTTTAGTATTTTGTAACTTTTCTATTATTTTTTCTTTATTATTTGCGTAAGAGTTTGAAAATAAAATTAAATAAATAAAGATAAAAATATATTTAAACATTAAAGCACATCTCGTTTACCGACATGGTTCGCTTTACTAACAATTCCGTCAGCTTCCATCATATCAATAATTCTAGCTGCTCTATTGTATCCAATTTGAAGTTTTCTTTGTAAAAATGAAGTTGATGCTTTGCCTTCAGATTTGATTATATCTAGGGCTGCTTGATAAAGCTCATCTTTATCCCCTTGATTTTGATTATCTCCAATTTCTTTTTCGTCAGCAAAATTCAAAATTTCATCTATGTAGTCCGGCTCTGCTTGAGTTCTTAGAGAACTATTAATCTTTTCAATTTCATTATCAGATACAAATGGAGCATGTATTCTTACTATTCTATTTGCAGAAGACATGTAAAGCATATCTCCTTTACCAAGAAGTTGCTCTGCACCTTGTTCTCCTAGAATAGTTCTACTGTCTATTTTAGATGTAACTTGAAAAGATATTCGCGTAGGAAAATTTGCTTTAATAGTTCCAGTAATAACGTCCACACTTGGTCTTTGAGTAGCCATTATTATATGAATACCAGCAGCTCGAGCCATTTGGGATAATTTTTGAATGTAATTTTCGATTTCTTTGCCTGCAACTAACATTAAATCTGACATTTCATCAACCACAACAACAATGTAAGGCATAGGAAGCTTGTGTTTAGCGTTATATCCATCAATATTTCTGACACCTTCCTTAGTCATCAATCTATATCTACTTTCCATTTCTTTAACTACCCACCCTAAAACAGAAGCAGCTTTTTTAGCCTCAGTAATAACAGGACAAAGTAAGTGTGGAATTCCCTCATACGTGGATAATTCAAGCATTTTTGGATCTATTAAAATAAATTTACATTTATCAGGTGTGTGTCGATAAAGAAGAGATAAAATAATTGTATTAATACAAACTGATTTTCCAGATCCTGTAGTCCCAGCAATAAGAAGGTGTGGCATAGAAGTTAAATCGCCAACAACTGGTTTGCCAGAAATATTTTTACCAAGTGCTATCGGCAATTTTATATCTTTCTTTTTAAAATCTGAATTACTTAAAATTTCACTTAAATAAACATTTTCTCTTGTATTATTTGGAAGTTCTATCCCAACGGTATTTCTTCCAGGTATGGTTGATATTCTTGCAGACTCAGAGCTAGTATTTCTTGCTATATCATCAGATAAATTAATTATCTTAGAAACTTTCACTCCCGCTGCAGGCTCAAACTCGTTAAGAGTTACTACTGGCCCATGACTCACTTTTTTTATATTTCCATTAACACCAAAATCCATCAATATTTTTTCTAAAAAATCTGGATCATGAGTTTCATTTTTTTCAAAAATTTCCCTTTCTTTTTTGGTAGGAATTTTTAATAAATCAATATTTGGTAATTTGAATTTAATTTTTATGTCTGATTTATTTTCATTTTTTATAAATGGCAAATCTTCTTGAATAAGATTTTTAATTTCGTCTTGTGGAATGTATTCATTAATTATTTCACTTTTATCAGTATAATTTTTGTTATCTCTTTTATTAAATAAATTTAAAATTTTTTTAGAAAATGTTATAAAATTTTTTAGGTTAAAATTGATACTCAGTAAAAAAGTTATCGAAATAAATAAAATAAGTATATAAAAACTAATATCTTTATTAATTATTATTAATGATTTTAGGAATGTATCATTTAAATATTGTCCTACAAAACCACCATTGCCATTTATATATAGAGCGTATGTTTCAGAGTAGAAGTGAGAAAAAAAAAGTGAACCAACTACTAAATATAAAATTTTAAAAAAAATGTTTTCAATAAATAATAAAAAATCTTTTAATCTTAAAATATTGATACCAGTAATTATAAGTGTAAAAGGAATTAAATAAGCTATTAATCCGACTGATTGAAATAGTAAGTCAGATATAAAACTTCCTTTAAAACCCATCAAATTTCTAATTTTTGTGTTTTCGGGAAAAATGAAATTTGGATCACTGGGTGAATATGTCATAAGCGCCAGAAGTAGGGTTGCACCCATTAGAGAAATTATAATACCAAATATCTCTGCCAATCTTTTTATGGCAAAATTAAACAATAAATTAGCTGTATTTTTAATATTCATATAAATGAATCAATTTAATCACTTTGTATCATCTAAATTTTATTGTTAAAATTAAAAATAATATGACAATTTGTATACTTGGTAATAATTTAACAGCACTAACTTTAGCAAAGGCTCTTACTAATTGTGAAATAGATGTTGATATATTTTACAACAAAAAAAATTATATAATAAGTAAGACAAGAACAATTGGAATTACAAAGAATAATATAGATTTTTTTAACAGTAATATAATTAATATTAAAAAACTTATTTGGAAGTTAAAGAGAATAGAAATTTTCTCAGATAATCTTGGTAGAGAAAAACTTATAAATTTTGACACTGACAAAGATCACCTTTTTTCAATTATTAGAAACTACAAATTATTTAATCTTTTAAAAAAAGATTTATCTAAAAATAAGTATTTTAAATCAATATTTGTTAATAAAAAAAATCTATCTTTTTTAAATAAATATGAACTTATAATAAACTGTGATACTTCAAATATTATTACAAAACGATATTTTAGCAAAAAAATCATTAAGAAATATAACAGTTATGCTCATACTACTGTTATTTCACATGATCAAATTTTAAATAATACAGCTTATCAAATTTTTACCAAAAAAGGACCATTAGCATTTTTACCAATTTCAAGCAAAGAAACTTCTATTGTATATTCAGTTCACAATCTAAAAAACAAAAAAGATGAAAATATTGAAAAATTAATTAAAGATAAAAATTTTAAATACACAATAAGAAGTATGGAAAAAATTAATAGTTTTGAGTTAAAATCATTACACTTAAGATCTTATTACTATAATAATATATTAGCATTCGGAGATCTGTTACATAAAGTTCATCCATTAGCAGGACAAGGTTTCAATATGACAATTAGAGATATTAAAATTCTTTTAGAAATAATTAAAACAAGATTAGATTTTGGTTTACCACTAGATAGTTCTGTAAATTCAGAATTTCAAAAAAAATTGAAATATAAAAATTTTATTTTCTCAAACGGAATTGATTTAATAAATGAATTTTTTAATATTGAGAGAAAAATGAATACTAGTCTTTTAAGCAAATCTGTTAAACAAATCTGTAACTATCCATTTATTAATAAAATGTTTACCAAAATAGCTGATAGAGGTGTTTTATTTTAAATTACTGTACAGTTGTATTATCAAAAATATCATAAGAATAAGTGCTTAAAATTTCTGATATTTTATTTTTTCTTGTATTAAGATTTTTTGCCTCTAGTAAAACTTGTTTTTCTTCCAGAGAAAATGGAGAAGCCATCGATAAAGCATTAATTGTTTCATCTAAACTCTGCTTTTCAAGCTCTTTCCAATTAATAATAAAACCTTTTTTTTCAAACAAAGATTTAAAGTCCTTAAAAATTAATTCGAGATCTGAGAATTTAAGTTCTTCTTTTTCATTTTCAAGATCATGGTAAAAATTTTCATAATTTACCTCAAACTCTCTATATTTATTGTTTGAGTTCAATTCTTTTAAAATTTGAAATCTGATAAGACCTTTAATTTCGATTAAGTATCTTCCATCATCTGTTTCTTTAAAACTTGTAATTTTTCCTAGACAACCAATATTGTGTAAAATGGGTGGTTTTTGATCATCATTCGAGCTCTTGGGCTGTATCATTCCCACCATTTTATTTGTCTTCATGCTATCATTAATCATGTCTATGTATCTAGGTTCAAAAATATTTAAAGGCACGGTTGTTTTTGGAAATATAATGAAGTTACTTAATGGAAAAATTGATATTTTTTTTGGTAAATCTATTTTTTGCATTTTTAATTTTAATATAGAATTAAAAAAATTTATATAAATTAAAAAAATTATCAATTTAATTAATTACATTATATTTTTTAATCATATATACTTTAAAATATGATATTTTGGATTGCATCATACCCGAAAAGTGGAAATACTTGGCTTAGAGCATTAATTAGTGCGTATTATTATTCTAGAGATGGCGTTTTTAGCCAAGATTTACTCAAAAAAATTGATCAATTTCCAACTAAAAAATACTTTAATGGGTTTGACTATGACAAAAAAGTTGCCACCGATACTTGTAAATTTTGGATTAAAGCGCAGGAAAAAATCAATGCAAATATCAAGGAGTTAAAATTTTTTAAAACTCATAACACATTTGGTAAATTAAATAATTATGATTTTACTGATACACGAAATTCGATTGGATGTCTTTATGTTGTTAGAGATCCAAGAAATGTATTTACATCATTAAAAAATCATTATCAATTAAACGATGACCAAGCAATAAAATGGATGACAAATGATAAAAATTATATTTATTACATTCAAAAATTTGAGGAAAATGGATTTAGTGATTTTCAATTTATAAGTTCATGGAATATTCATTATCAGTCATGGAAAATGCAAAAAAAAATACCAATAAAATTTATTAAATATGAAGATTTACAAAATCAAACCTATTATGTTTTCAAGGAAGTTATTAAGTTTATAAATGAAACTACAAATAATAAGGAAAAAATAAATAAAGATAAGATTAAAATGGTCTTAAAAACAACATCTTTTGAAAAACTTAAAAAAAATGAAATTGATCATGGTTTTTCTGAGGCAGTTACCTCCAAAGAAGATAGAAAAAAGAAAATTCCTTTTTTTAATCTTGGCCCAAAAAATGACTGGAGGGAAATAATTAATGATGATTTAAAAGTAAAATTAGAAAGTATTTTTGAAAAGGATTTAAAAGAATTATCTTATTAAAAAACGAGAAAACCATAATAAAGTTTTTCGTGCAAAAGCTAAATTAGAGGATCTAATTAGTATTTTAGATAAAATTATTAAAAGGCCGGTCTCACTCTAGGATGCAATTGTTATCAAATCTATTCAATTTTCTTATTGCTTGCATTTATAAAAACCGCTAACTATAATGTTTTTTTAACAAGCGGGCATAGCTCAGTGGTAGAGCGTCTCGTTGCCAACGAGAAGGTCGAGGGTTCGACCCCCTTTGCCCGCTCCAAATGTTTGTATGAATGATCTTTTAAATAAAAAATGTGTTCCTTGTGAAGGAGGTGTTTTACCTTTTGATATATCTGAAATTCATAAATACCAAAAAAAAGTTGATGGATGGGATATTTCTAAAGATAAAAAAAAAATTTTCTTTTTAAGTAAAAAATTTAAGTTTAAAAATTTCTTAAATAGCCAAAACTTTATTAATAAAGTTGGAGAAATTGCAGAAAATGAAGGACATCACCCAGATATATTATTTGGTTGGGGTTACGCAGAAATAAAAATTACAACACACGCTATTGAAGGTTTATCTGAAAATGACTTTATTTTAGCAGCAAAAATAGATCAAATAATCAATGTCTAAAATGTCTGGTTTTAGAAAAAATTAAAATTGTATCAGTCTCGTTTGCAAAATTAATTATTTCTTTGTCTCTAATAGATCCAGAAGGCTGTATAACCGCAGAAACACCTGATTGAACTAATTTCTGAATTCCATCAATGAATGGAAAAAAAGCATCAGATGCAGCTACCACCTCATCATTTTTTGTCATAAATTTATTCATTTTGTCTATTGCAATCTGGCAGCTTCCCAAACGACTTGGCTGACCAGATCCGATACCCACAGTTGTTTCATTAGATGCAAGTACTATTGCATTAGATTTTACGTATCGACAAATATTGAAGGCAAAAATCAAATTTTTCATTTGTTGTGAATTTGGTTTTTTTTTGGAAACAACTTTAAAATCTCTATTTCTAAATTTTTTTAAATCTTCTGTTTGAATTAATAACTCTTCGTTTGATGACATGAGTTTTATTCTCTCTTTGAAAGAATAATCGGTAGCATCTATTAATCTTAAATTTTTTTTTTTTTTTAATAATTTTAGTGCGTCTACTTCAAAACCATTTGCAATAATGACTTCAAGAAATAATTTATTTAATTCCAATACTAGATTTCTATTAATTTTGAAATTACAAGATACTATTCCTCCAAATGCACTAATTGGATCACATGCTAGTGCTAATTTATAACTTTTAAGATGATCATTATTTATTGAAACCCCACATGGGTTAGCATGTTTAACTATCACAGTTCCTTTGTTTTTGGGAAGTGATTTTGAAATAGTTAAAGCAGAAAATATATCGTTGTAATTATTATAACTTAGTTTTTT
>Ga0315315_10001265_pt1 | contig 23016 bp, 18 predicted proteins | sample M140m3416metaG_FD_203699 | JGI IMG/M metagenome (GOLD analysis project Ga0315315, IMG submission 203699) | Ammonia-oxidizing marine archaeal communities from Monterey Bay, California, United States - M1 40m 3416 | ecosystem: Environmental > Aquatic > Marine > Intertidal zone | place: USA...
TGCTTTTAAAGCAACCAAATCACCTTCGTATTCCTTATCAATAGTTTCCAATAAAGGTTTATCCTGAGATTTAGACTTTCTGTCTTTTACTGCTCTTGAGAACAATTTCTTTTGAATTACGACTCCTCTTAGTGAAGGTCCAGCCTTAAGTGACGCATCTTTAACATCACCTGCTTTATCTCCAAATATTGCTCTAAGAAGCTTCTCCTCTGGTGATGGGTCGGTTTCCCCTTTTGGTGTGATTTTACCAATAAGGATATCACCTTCTTTTATTTCGGCTCCGACTCTAATCAATCCATTTTCGTCTAGATCTTTAGTCGCTTCTTCACTTACATTAGGAATATCTGCAGTTAGCTCTTCCATTCCTCTTTTCGTGTCTCTAACATCCAATGAATATTCATCAATATGAATTGATGTAAATACATCATCACGAACAACTTTTTCAGATATCACAATCGCATCCTCAAAGTTATAACCTTTCCAAGGCATAAACGCCACCTTTAGGTTTTGACCTAAGGCAAGCTCTCCTTTTTGAGTTGCATACCCTTCACAAAGAACTTGTCCCTTAACTACCTTATCACCTTTTACGACAATTGGTTTAAGGTTGATACATGTACTTTGATTTGTCTTCATGAACTTAGTCAAAGAATACCTAGTGACTTCACTTTCAAAGCTTACCAATTTGTCCTCTGAATTCCAATCGTATCGAATAACAATTTCATTTGCATCTACATACTCTACGATACCAGAACCTTCAGCATTTATTAACACACGTGAATCTTCAGCAACAAGTTGCTCAATTCCTGTACCAACAATTGGTGAATTTGGTCTTAACAAGGGTACTGCCTGACGCTGCATGTTTGATCCCATCAATGCCCTGTTTGCATCATCATGCTCCAAGAAAGGAATTGAAGATGCTGCTATTGATGCAATTTGATTGGCTCCAACATCCATTAGGTTAAGCTTACCTGGCTCAACCACTGGAAAGTCACCTTCAAACCTTGCTTTTACAACATCGGAAAGAAAGTTTCCTTTATCATCAACTTTTGCATTGGCTTGAGCGATTGTTTTTGAATCTTCCTCTTCAGCTGCCAAATATATAGGGTCATTCTTATATTGAACAATTCCTTTTTCAACTTTTCTATACGGAGTCTCAATAAAACCAAGTTTATTGACTTTTGCAAATACACATAGAGAAGAAATCAAACCAATGTTTGGTCCTTCAGGTGTTTCAATTGTACAAAGGCGTCCGTAGTGTGTATAGTGAACATCACGCACCTCGAACCCTGCTCTTTCTCGAGAGAGACCACCAGGTCCTAATGCAGACAATCTTCTTTTGTGAGTTACTTCAGATAATGGATTCGTTTGATCCATGAACTGAGACAATTGGTTTGTTCCAAAGAATGAATTGATTACAGAAGATAAAGTCTTTGCATTAATCAAATCTATCGGGGTAAATACTTCGTTATCCCTAACATTCATTCGTTCTCTTATGGTTCTGGCCATTCTGGCCAAACCAACACCAAATTGAGAGTACAATTGCTCCCCTACAGTTCTTACACGACGATTTGACAAGTGATCAATATCATCTACATCTGCTTTTGAATTTATTAACTCAATCAGATACTTAATGATTAAAATCATATCGTCTTTTGTAAGTACTCTCGACTCTTCTGACTGATCGATTCCTAATTTCTTGTTCAATCGGAAACGTCCAACCTCTCCCAGGTCATAACGTGTATCAGAAAAGAATAGCTTTTCGAATACTCCTTTCGCTGTATCATAATCGGGGGGATCAGCATTTCTCAATTGTCTATAGATATGCTCTACTGCCTCTTTTTGAGAATTCGAGATATCTTTTTGAAGCGTATTATAAATAATAGTATAATCCGCACTATTGATGTCTTCTTTGTGAAGTGTTACTGATTTCGCTCCAGACTCCATAATGGCCTCAAGATGCTCTTCAGTAATTACCAACTCACGATCAAAAATAACCTCGTTTCTTTCAATAGATACTACCTCGCCTGTATCCTCATCCACGAAATCTTCAATCCAAGTTTTTAAAACTCTTGCGGCTAGCTTTCTACCCACAAGTTTTTTGAGATTGGTTTTGTTAACCTTCATCTCATCTGCTAAACCAAAAATATCTAGAACATCTTTATCGGTTTCATAACCAATAGCTCTAAATAAAGTTGTAACAGGCAATTTTTTCTTTCTGTCAATGTATGCATACATGACATTGTTTATATCCGTTGCAAATTCTATCCACGATCCTTTGAAAGGAATAATTCTTGCTGAATATAGTTTGGTTCCATTCGCGTGTCTTGACTGTCCAAAAAACACTCCAGGTGATCTATGCAATTGAGATACAATAACCCGCTCCGCTCCATTCACCACAAAAGAACCTTTTGGTGTCATGTAAGGAATAGTACCCAAATATACATCCTGAACAATCGTTTCAAAATCTTCGTGTTCTGGATCAGTACAATACAGCTTTAATTTGGCCTTTAAAGGCACGCTGTAAGTTAAACCTCTCTCAATACACTCTGCTATAGAATATCTAGGCGGATCAATGAAATAGTCCAAGAACTCCAAAACGAATTGATTTCGAGTATCAGTAATTGGAAAGTTTTCAGCGAATACCTTAAATAGTCCTTCACTCTCACGATTTTCAGGTGTTGTTTCCAGCTGGAAAAACTCCCTAAAAGATTTTAATTGGATTTCTAAGAAATCCGGATAATCAAATTGATTTTTGCTAGATGCAAAATTAATTCGGGTTGAATTATTTGATGTTGCCAAGGATTTATGTTTTTAGTTAGTGATTGAGTCTACCATTATAGAAGACCGTTTAAAACAGGACAAGGCACCCGCATTTTGCGGTGCCTTTCCTGTAAATAATTTGAATAGATTACTTAATCTCAACTTCAGCGCCAGCCTCTTCTAGAGATTTCTTAAGTCCTTCAGCTTCGTCTTTAGCGACTCCTTCTTTCAAAGTAGTAGGAGCGTTATCAACCATGTCTTTAGACTCTTTAAGACCTGTACCAGTAAGTTCTTTTACAAGTTTAACTACTGCCAATTTACTTGGTCCACCAGCTTTCAAGATTACATCGAACTCTGTTTGCGCTTCACCAGCATCGTCTCCACCACCAGCGGCAGCACCACCAGCAACAGCAACTGCTGCAGCAGCAGGTTCAATTCCATATTCATCTTTCATTATCGTCGCTAACTCACTTACTTCTTTTACTGTCAAGTTAACTAACGTTTCTGCAATTTGCTTTAAATCAGCCATTATATTTTAATTTAAAAAGGTTTATTAATAATTAATTATGCTCTTTCTTCGAGCGTTTTCATGATACCAGCGAGTTTACCACCAGCACCTTTCAATCCAGACAATACATTTTTGGCAGGACTCTGTAACAATCCAATAATTTCCCCAATAAGTTCATCCTTACTTTTCATGGATTCTAGGGTTGTTAATTGATCGTCACCGATAAATATTGCCTCTTCAACATATGCTCCTTTTAAAATGGGTTTATCGTTTTTCTTACGAAAATCTTTAATCATTTTAGCGGGCGCACTTGATGACTCAGACAACATGATAGAGGTAGCTCCTTTAAGAACATCTTTCAATGCCCCAAAGTCTTTACCTTCTACTTTATCCATAGCCTTTTCCAAAAGTGCATTCTTTACTACACGCATACGAATATTCGCATGAAAACATTTTCTTCTCAATGAATTCACAGCTTCAACCGTAAGCTCTGCAGTGTCCGTTAAATAGAATACATTGGACTCAGATAAATCCGAGGTCAACTCATCTATATACTTTGCTTTTTCTTCTCTTGTCATTTTCTTAAGTATTAAGCGTTAACAGACTTTGCATCAATTTGTATTCCAGGACTCATTGTAGAAGTAATATAAATACTCTTAAAATAGGTCCCTTTCGCAGATGAAGGTTTCATTTTCAACAAAGTTTGAAGAAGCTCATTTGCATTGTCGTGGATTTTATCCCCGTCAAAGCTCACTTTTCCAACCGATGAATGAATGATTCCATACTTGTCAACTTTAAAGTCGATTTTTCCGGATTTAACTTCAACTACAGCTTTACCAACTTCCATAGTAACCGTTCCGGTTTTTGGGTTTGGCATTAAACCTCTTGGCCCTAAAATTCGCCCAAGAGCTCCAACCTTACCCATCACAGATGGCATTGTAATAATTACGTCCACGTCAGTCCATCCAGACTTGATTTTCGCAATATACTCATCCAATCCATAATAATCTGCTCCAGCTTCTTTTGCTTCTTCCTCCTTATCAGGAGTACAAAGCACTAGAACCTTAACATCCTTACCAGTACCATGAGGTAAAGCAACTGTGCCTCTAACCATTTGATTTGCTTTTCTTGGATCAACTCCAAGACGAATACACATATCTATAGATGCATCGAACTTCGTTGTGGAAATATCCTTAACCAAGTTGCAAGCATCCTCAAGTGAGTATGCTTTTGATAAATCATGCTTACCAAAAATCTCTTTTCTATTTTTTGTCATTTTTGTCATAACGTAAATTATTTAGATTTTGGAGCGTTTTTACCCTTAACATTCACACCCATACTACGTGCAGTACCCGCAACCATCATCATTGCTGAATCAACGGTAAAGCAATTCAAATCAGGAAGTTTATCTTCCGCGATCGTTCTAATTTGATCCCAAGTAATGGTACCTACTTTAATACGATTCGGTTCAGACGAACCTTTTTTGATTTTAATTTGCTCCATGATTTGCACTGCTGCCGGTGGAGTCTTCAAAACAAAGTCAAAAGACTTGTCGCTGTATACTGTAATTACAACTGGTACCACTTTACCTGGCTTATCTTGGGTTCTTGCATTAAATTGCTTGCAAAACTCCATGATGTTTACTCCTTTCGCACCAAGTGCTGGTCCTACGGGAGGGGCCGGGTTAGCTGCACCACCTCTGATCTGTAATTTGATCAATCCTGCTACTTCTTTAGCCATATATATAAAATTGTGTAGTCAAACATGAACCTTAAACGATGGGAAGCTTTAATCATCTAGTTCACTCCTACGGGTTAATACAAATTAACTCTCCTTCTCAACCTGCATATAGCTAAGTTCGAGAAGATTTTTACGTCCGAAAATTTTAACCATCACTTTCAATTTCTTTTTATCCTCATTGATGTCATCAATGACACCGCTGAAATTATTGAAAGGACCATCTATAACTTTTACAGACTCACCCACCACAAATGGAATTTTCAATTCCTCCTCTGTTTCTGCCAGTTCGTCAACCTTACCTAAAATACGATTAACCTCTGACATTCTCATAGGTACAGGCTCTCCACCCTTTTCAGTACCTAAAAATCCAATAACATTAGGTATACTTCTAATTACGTGCTTGACCTCACCGACTAAAGCAGCCTCAATCAATACATAACCAGGAAGATATGCCCTTTCCTTATTTACTTTTTTTCCATTTCGAATCTGAAATATCTTTTCTGTAGGAATCAAAACTTGGTCGATATTTTCGTCCAATGCTTTCATACGACCCATCTCGATTTCAAGATATTCTTTTACTCTTTTTTCCTTTCCGCTTATCGCCCGAACGACGTACCACTTTTTAGTAATTTCACTCATTTCAATCGATTAGAAAAAATTGTAAATATATCCTAGTACTCCATTCCACCAAAAATTTGGATCATTTCCAAAAACTTTATCCATAACAAAAATGGTTAGTGACAATATAATGGATGCGACGACTACAAGAACTGTATTATTCTGTAATTCTTCCCACGTTGGCCATGTCACATTATGAACCAATTCATTGTACGTATCCTGTATGTAAGCTATCACTTTCATTACTATCTTTCTTTAATCCTGCACGGGCGGTAGGATTCGAACCCACGACCAATGGTTTTGGAGACCACTACTCTACCAGCTGAGCTACACCCGTTTAAAAAGGGGAGCGCGAAGGCTCCCCTTATTTTAAACTTCTATATTCTTTTTTACGAAACGATTTCCGTAACCTGACCAGCTCCAACAGTTCTACCACCTTCGCGAATTGCGAAACGAAGACCTTGGTTCATTGCTACAGGTACAATCAATTTAACATTGATTGTTACATTGTCTCCAGGCATAACCATTTCACGACCATCAGTCAAAAGGATTTCTCCAGTAACATCAGTTGTACGGAAATAGAATTGAGGTCTATATTTGTTATGGAAAGGAGTGTGACGTCCACCCTCTTCTTTCTTCAATACATAAATCTCAGCCTTAAATTCTTGATGTGGCTTAGTTGAACCTGGCTTACAGATAACCATTCCTCTTTTGATTTGAGCTTTCTCAATACCTCTTAAAAGGATACCAACGTTATCACCAGCTTCACCTCTATCCAAAATCTTACGGAACATTTCAACTCCTGTAACAGTAGATGTTAATTTCTCATCACCCATTCCAAGAATTTCAACTGCATCTCCTGTGTTACATACACCTGTCTCGATTCTTCCTGTAGCAACTGTACCACGACCTGTAATCGTAAATACATCTTCTACTGGCATCAAGAATGGTTTATCAACATCACGAGGAGGAAGTTCGATATAAGTATCCACTGCTTCCATTAATTCGTTTACTGAAGCAACCCACTTTTCTTCATTGTTCAATGCACCAAGTGCTGAACCTTGTATAACTGGTGTGTTGTCACCATCATATTGATAGAAAGAAAGTAATTCTCTTACTTCCATTTCAACCAATTCTAATAGCTCTTCATCATCAACCATATCCACTTTGTTCATGAATACAACCAATCTTGGAACACCAACCTGTCTTCCAAGTAGGATATGCTCACGTGTTTGAGGCATAGGTCCATCAGTTGCAGCAACAACTAGAATAGCACCATCCATCTGAGCAGCACCAGTTACCATGTTCTTCACGTAATCCGCGTGACCTGGACAGTCAACGTGCGCGTAGTGACGGTTCGCTGTTTCATACTCAATGTGAGATGTGTTAATAGTAATACCACGCTCTTTCTCTTCTGGAGCGTTGTCAATTGAGGTAAAATCTCTTGCCTCTGCAAGACCTTGGTTTGACAATACGCTTGAAATCGCAGCTGTCAAAGTTGTTTTACCGTGATCTACGTGACCAATTGTTCCAATGTTCACGTGTGGTTTGGAACGATTAAAATTTTCCTTTGCCATTTTTCTATTTGTTACTTAATTAATAATTTATTTATTCATAATTCTGCGCAAGCGCAATTTTTTCTAATTTGAGCCAATGACGAGATTTGAACTCGTGACCTCTTCCTTACCAAGGAAGCGCTCTACCCCTGAGCTACACCGGCAGCCCAAATGAAAGTGAGCGGGAGACGAGGGTCGAACTCGCGACATTCAGCTTGGAAGGCTGACGCTCTACCAACTGAGCTACTCCCGCTTATTTTCTTTCTGTGGGGAGAGCAGGATTCGAACCTGCGAAGGTAAAACCAACAGATTTACAGTCTGTCCTCGTTGGCCGCTTGAGTATCTCCCCAACATTTTTACGAGCCGATGGAGGGATTCGAACCCCCGACCAGCTGATTACAAATCAGCTGCTCTGGCCAACTGAGCTACATCGGCAATATTGTTGGTACCACAAAAAAAAGAACGTAATACACCCAAAACATCTATTTTTGGGACTGCAAATGTATGAAAGTTTTTTTTATCACAAACTATTTTATTAATATTTTTAATCTTTGATTTCTTTTGTGAACGCGGATAAAATCAATATTTTGCAAAGTCTTATATGAAAGCGAAAAAAAATGCCATAGTTTGCGTTTCCAATGACCTGATTACAGACAACCGCGTAGCCAAGACCTGTATGACTTTGGAAGGTCTTGATTATAAGGTGGTTTTGATAGGCCGAAGGAAGAAAACAAGTCCTGAAATGCCCTCGAAATCATACGAGGTCAAACGCATGAAGTTATGGTTTGAAAAAGGGCCTCTATTTTACATTAATTTAAATTTTAGACTTTTCTTTTTTCTTCTTTTCAGAAAAACAAAACTTATTTTTTCCAATGACCTCGATACCCTACCAGCCTGTTTTTGCGCTTACCTTTTAAAACCAAAAACAAGAATTATATATGACACACATGAATTATTTACAGAAGTAAGTGAACTTAAAAGCAGTCCTCTAAAAAGAAAAATATGGTTGCGTATCGAAAAATGGATCTTCCCTAAACTCAAAACAGTTATTACAGTGAATGAATCCATTGCCGAAATTTATACTGATAAGTACAAAGTTCCTGTTCATGTGGTAAGAAACATACCCCCCCTACACAAAAGAACAAACAATAATAGATCGGCTCTAGATTTAAAAGAAGATGACTTCGTTCTTATTATTCAAGGGTCAGGACTCAATAAGGACAGAGGCATTGAAGAATCAATCCTGGCTATGAAATATACCGAAAATTGCATACTGTTAATTGTCGGGGATGGAGATGTACTGCCAGATGCCAAAGAAATGGTCAAAGCAAACAATCTTTCGCGCTCTGTTAAGTTTATTTCGAGGAGGCCGTATCCTGAGTTAATGAAAATAACTCAAATGGCAAATCTCGGACTACTTATGGATAAAGCCGTAAATCAGAACCACATACTGGCATTGCCCAATAAGCTTTTCGATTACATGCATGCCGGAACACCGATTCTAAGCAATCGATTGAAGGAAATAGAGCGCTTTATTTTGAAATATGACATTGGAATTATTAATGATGATATTACACCTGAAGGGATTTCCAAATCAATCATGTCTTTAAAGAATAATCCTGTGCTTATAAAACATTTATCTGAGAACTGCATTGAAGCTGCACAAAAAGAAAATTGGGACATTGAGAAGTTAAAGCTTATTGACGCAATAGAATCTTAGACTAAGCTTTTTTTGAATTCAATTCGATTAAATATCCGAGTTTATAAAAATCAAACAGGTACATGTTCGAAAACCCGATTCTCAATAAATATCGAGTTGGTTTTTTAAACAGCCAAAACAATGTTCTATACCATAATGATCCTTTGTAATTTATATAGTATTTCAGTATTCGAATCTTATTTAAAAGTTGAACATCAAAATCCACAATTTCCCAGGCTTTTAACAAGTTTCCTAAGCCTTCTTCAGTTTTCAGCAAGAATGCTTCATTGGTGTCTAGATGTCCGTTTAAAACAGGATTATCAATATGATGTATTTGAATATTGTTTTTATTCAGCTCGTATCCAAAAAGTGTATCCTCATGACCATAACCCCTAAGCCTCTCATTAAATGAGATTTGCTTAAAGCAATTCATTGATATCACAAAATTATTCGTCTTAAAGGAAGTATTTGGGTTTAATTTTCTCTGCTGATGGTTTTCACTTTCCCTTATTGAACCATATTGCCATCTAAGCCTGTAGTTACGTTTTGGTTTTTCAATCTGATAAACACTGGAGCCAACAAGCACATCAGGTTTTTCTCTCTCTAAATAATTTAGGTAAGATGAAATGTATTGCTCATTAATTAAAGAAGAATCACAGTCTATAAACAACAAGTAATCTGATTCCGAATACTCTAAAAATTTATTTCGAATCTTCGATCTTCCAATATTTTTATCCAAATAAACATATTTTACTTGTTCGGAAAGTACGCGATTTACTAAATAAAAGGACTCGTTAGAGTGATCATCAATGATGATTATTTGTACTCGGTTCTGATCTGATTTTGTTTGTTTAAGTAGTGATAACACAAGACTTGTAACATCTTGGTTATAAACTGGTATACAAACAGTGAGCGTCAATTACAATCTTTTAAGCCATTGTGTTCGGCGTACCAAAACTCATGGGTGGTATTTCATTTTTAGGCTCCTCAATTTTGCCAAACTGGCTTTCATATTTAGCCATATTATCTTGTAGCGCCTTAAGAAATCGCTTTGCGTTTTGAGGTGTCATAATAACCCTAGACTTCACTTTGCCTTTGGGCATTCCTGGCATTACCTGAATAAAGTCACAAATAACCTCAGATGGAGAATGGGTAATCACTGCCAGATTCGAGTATATGCCTGAGGCAATCTCTTCTGACAATTCAATATTCATTTGATTTTCTTCAGTTTTCTTAGTCATATTTATTTAAAGTTCTGATTCATATTCATTAAAAACAACTCCATTTTCTGCTAGTGTTTTTAATATGGGCTCATAAATTTCTTTTTGTATTGGCAGGGTTACTCCCTTTGTACTTATTTGATTGTTCAAAATCATTGTTGCAGAAATTGCAATAGGTAGACCAACAGTATTTGACATTGCCGTATACGTAGGATCTTCACCAATACTTATCATTGAAGATACGATTTTTTTATTTTTCCCACCCTGTTCAAATTCAAATTCATGATACATGACAAGCATATCCTTGTCTGCATCTGACAATGACATCTTTCTAACCATTAACTTTTCTAACAATTGAGCTGGAGTGGCCCCTTCAAATCCAAAGTTAGTGTCCGCATCAAAAATTCCCAACCATTCGAATTGGTCGTATAAATACATCCTGTCTTCACGTAAAAAATATTTAAACTTATCCTCAACAGACAAATTTGGTATATAAGGAAGAAATGCATTAAGGAAATCACGAGGGCTTAGCTGTGAAGCATTTGCCATTTCGAAAGAATCGTCAGTCATACCAAGCTCCGTAAAGACATTAAACCCTTTACAAAAATTAGGTCTTCGTAAAGTTCCTCGATACAAGGTTCCAACCCCTCCTAAACCATAGGTTTCTCGGTAAGACAAGGAGTCTCTATTGGGATACCCCACAAATTTACCATGTCCAGGAATAGTAATACGGTCCAAACGATCAAATAATCTATTATATGGAATGTACTTATATTGATGATTATCTAAAAACATAGCTGTACCACCTTTTCCCGCCAAAACAACATTTCTTGGATTCCAAGTGAATTTATAGCGCCAAGGATTATCATCATGTTCCTCAGCAACAAGTCCTCCACAAAAAGATTTAAAGCTAATGAGCTTGTCACCTGCTTCTTTTATTTTATCAATTATTTTCATGGCACTCATGTGATCAATACCTGGATCCACACCTATTTCATTCATGATTATAATACCCGCATCAATTGCCTTTTGATTTAAATCTTTCATTTCGGGTGAAATATATGAAGGAGTAATCAGGTTTTTTTTGGCAGCAATACAATCTTCAGCTACCTGCACATGAAATCGAGCAGGAAGCATAGAAATAACCAAATCTGCTTTTACTATTTCCGGTAGCCTAGCATCTGATGATGTAGCATCAAAATCAAGAGCTTCAGCATTCTGATGGTTTTCCGTTAGAGTCAATATTCTATTTTTGTCGCGATCTACTATTCTCAGCTTCCAATTTTCACGAATAGAATGTTGTAATAAATATCTTATCATAGACGAGGCCGAAAGGCCTGCTCCAAGTATCAAAATTGTTTTCATGTAAACTCTTTAATTTCGAGATTTTATAAGGGGAATTAAGGCATCAAATAGTTCTGATTCATCCCAAGGTTTTGCTAAAAATTGTTCTAATAATTTTTCTTCTTTTAGAGAATTAATAGATGAAGTATTGGCCTGTCCGGAAAGCATGACGCAATTTAAATTCTTGTATTTGATTTTTATCGATCTAATCAATTCTGCCCCCGTCATTTTGGGCATTTGATAATCCACAATTACAAATATGATGTCAATGCTTTCTGAAACCAGTTTATCAATGTTTTCAAGAACATCCTTAGGATCTGTGAAATATTCAATTAAGGTGCATTTCTGATCCATTATTTTGGACAGCTGAAAACCTAACATCTGTAAGATATATGGGTCATCATCAACACAAATTACAGCATACTTAAATTCTGTCATATTTCAAATGTAATTATAAATTTGGTGATGTTCTCAGAAGACTCAATATTAATATTTGCTTTATGTTCCTTCAATACGTTTTTAACAATACTAAGGCCCAAACCTGAACCACTTTTCTTTGATTTTGTGGTATAAAATTTATTAAAAACCCTCTTGATAATATCCTTGGGTATTTCAGGCCCATTATTTTCAAAAGTAACCTCAACTTTACTGCCTTTTTCGACAGCATATATCCCAAGGTATTTATCCTCTTGTTCAGACATGGCTTCAAGTGCATTCTTGACAATATTTGACCAAAGCTGAAATAGCTTTATGTCATAACCCATAAATTCAATTTTTTCATCAATCTCAAATTTCAAATCAACATTGAGATTTATTTCATAATTAAATACCCCAAGAACAGTTGAAATATTTTCGCGGAGATTAATCATTTTTCTTTCAACCGTTGTTTCTCCTTTTATGAACGCCCGCATATCTTGAACTACACGCACTGCTTTGTCACTCGATGTTTTAATGGTATCTATTTGTGCCATAGCCGCCTGAACCTGACTCAAAACCTTTAAATATTCAATTCCATTATTTTTATGGATAAGCTTTTCCATTAATTCAGCCTGATTTTCTCCTATTCGACATTTCACAAATAAGTCAACGTATTTTAACCTTTGTTCTTCAGAAAGATTTTTATAGTTTTTCTTCAAAAAGGAATCGAGTTTTAATTTTTCTTTTCGCATTTGAATTCCACCGACATAAATTTCAATTTTATTTCTCTTGACATAGTCCACAATTTCAAGTAAATCTTCTCTATCAAAGTCGCTCAAATCTTGCCTAAACAAATTGTCAATAATAAAACTAACATTATCGGATCCTACTCTTATTGTTCCAAGTGGCGTATTGAGGTCATGCGCAATTCCTGCCGATATTTCTCCAATTGTCACTAATTTTTCTTGCTCCAAAATAGATCTAGATAAATCAATGTTTTTTCTTGTGTTTTCTATGACTTTTTTCTCAAGAGATATATTGACATCAGACAAGGCATCCTTAGTATTTTGTAACTCTTCAATGAATTTTATTCTATTGAAAACATTTACAATCATCTGAGCATATAACCTCATCAAGCTTTTTTCATTAGAGTTAAATTCTCTTTTGGTTTTCATAATATCAAAACCAATAAACCCAATCGCCAAGTCCCCATCCATCATAGGAACTGAAATCAAACTTTGTATCCCCTCTTCACTTAAAACGGTATGAATTCTTTTATCTTTTACCTTGGATACATCTGGAAATTCTACAAAATCACCTTTTTTGTGTTTTTCTAATGAATATGGGACGGAAGAAAACGACATTGCTGTTAATTCATTTATTTGTGAAGGAATCCCCTTTCCAACCCACTCATGGGTAATAGAACAAACTTCTTTTTCATAATTGTATTTAAACACATATGCCCTATCGGCAGATGAGAAAGCTGCAATATCCGCTAATGATTGATTAATTAAATTGTTAATTTCAGAAATAGGGGCATTGATGTATTCAGTAGAAATCTGCATTAATAGTTTCTGAAATTCCGACATTTTCTCAAGATCACGTTCCGCTTTCAGTGTTGAAGTAACATTGAACAAAAAGGCTTCTGACCCCTTATATTCACCATCAATAAACACAGGTTGAGCACGGCCTCTAATATCTAATACGTTTTTACTTTTGCTTATAAACTCACACTTCAATTCATTTACTGTCTCCCCTTTCATTAATTTGGGCATAACAACACTAAATTCTTTCAAAGTGTCATCAGTAAAAAATTCCAATATAGGGAGCCCTTCTACTTCTTCAAAGTAGTCAAATCCCATATTATCTAACCAAGCTTTATTTACGTATTTAATCTGACCCGCCTCATTCAATGAGTGAATCATTTCACTTGAATTATCCAATAGGCTCCTATAATTTTTTTCTTTTTCTTCTATCAAATGAAGTTGATTCTTATGGTCAGTCAGGTCAGACTCGACCGCGATAAAACCAGTCAATTCACCAAATTTATTTTTAATTGGAATGATATTTAAACTGAGCCAATATTCTTTACCAGATTTTGATCGATTTAAAATTTCAATCTCACTTATGGTTTCTGATTTTTTCAATTTTTCACGAATCAGTTTTATGGTTTCAGGATTCGTTTTATCAAATTGAAACATCTTTGGTGTATTGCCAATAATTTCATCTCGAGTATATTCTGTCATGCGAACAGCTGCATCATTAACCCATTGTATTATTTGATTTTTATCAGTAATGATTACCATATTCGTGGTTTTTGTTGCAACATGAGACAGTCGCTCAACCTCCTCTTGAATGTTAACTCTTTCTGTGATGTCCTGTATTGATCCAATAACCGAAACAACATTACCCTGTTCATATGTGAGTTCTAAAACTTGATTCAGGGATAAAACTTTTCCGTCTACCGCTCTTTTTATTTTAACATCTTCAGAGGAATATTTCTTTTCTTTTTCTATAAGACCCTTCAATTTGTTATCAAGGTTTAAGTTCTCAAATAAAAATAATTTTACAAGCCCTTTATAATTACGCTTGTATTTATGGTCAATTCCAACCATTTCATCAAATACTTCCGAAGATGTCCAAACATTATTTATATAGTTATATTTAAAGATTCCAAAATTCGCATTTTTTTGAGCGACCATAAGCTGAGCCTGTGTCTCTTTTAGGTCTTTAGCTCTTTGGTCAACCAGTTCTTCAAGACCAAAAACAAATTTGTCATTTTTAGCTTTCTGTTGAATCAAATTATTCTTTAATTCATTAATTGAATTAATTAGTGAACCAATTTCATCATTTGAATTATGTTCAGGCAATTGGGTTGTAAAATCTTGTTTGCTTAATGATAAAGTGGAGAGAGTTAAACTTCTTATTGGCTTCGACAGCCACCTAGCCAAAAAATAGAACATGCCCGATAAAAACAAAGCGGAACCAAATAAAATCATATATATTGGGAAATTCAACGCATCGATTTCATCCTCTATTCCCTTTTTGAGTATAGCAATTCGGACAAATCCTTTTACCTCATTAGTGTCATCTGCGATATATTTAAATTGTGAATCTTCAAAAATATAGTTGTCACTATTCAGTTCGATATTCTTCTCCTCGTTCTTTGAATACTTATGTTCTAGATTGCCATTTTCATGAATTTCTATAAAATCTATATCATGATCATCTTTGGCAAAACGTATAATCTCACTAACTCGTAACAAAACCTGAGTCTCATCAGAATCAGTAAAGGCCAGTTCATAGCTTTTTGCAACAGTTTTCGCCAACTCCAAAACCTGTCCTTTTTTATTAGAAATCAAAAATTCTTCCTGCTGTTTAGGATAATACCATGCTGAAATACTAATAATTAGAATCAAGGCAACTGTGAATGGTAGCCAAATTTTGAACGTGAAAGATCTAAAAAAACTACTCATTAACTTGAATCTTTAATTTTTCTAAGATCTGATTTGTATCTATAACTATCCCAATTGCACCAGGCGTGGATTTAACAAACTCTATAATCTCTTCATCTGAACCAAAGAAATATGGCGGATCATTTCTTCCCTGAAAAACCAAAGAATACCAATATTTTTTTACGGAATAAAACGACTTATTATATAAAAGACTAGAATACAATTCAACTTTTTTGTGTTTTGAAGAAGGCAAAGCAATGACAACCGCTTTTTTGTTGGGCCAATTGTTGTATTTCCCTTTGAAACAATTTTTCAACATAGATTCAGACAATGAACTTAAGCCCAAATCATTTCCAATTACTACAATTGAAAAATCATCTAAATTAACCTGGCTCTTCAAGTTGTTTGACTGAAAAACAAAAAAAAGTACAAAAAATAAAATTCTCACTCTATATACCATAAGACATCTGAATTTTAAATTCCAACATTGTTCCCATTGAGTGATGATCATTGTTATCAACAATATTTCTATAATACTCTACTTGCGTTTTTACATTTAAGTTTGTAGAGAACTCATGTTTAAATCCAAGAACAAACTTCATTCTATCATAAGGATAAGTATGTAGATCGTTATCTGAAGTAAGTAAAAAGTCATAGGCAATAAAAGGAATATTCTTTGCTTTAATTCTATATCCAACATAAGTGTAATTCGATATGTTATGCGCTACTCCTATGGTGTCTGTTTTTGTATTGTTGTAACTGAATTCATTTAACACCTCCCACTTCTCTCCAAAATAAGCAAATGAAGCGTTTGCCATTTGGAAATTCAATGGTCCTTTGTACGGATTCGATGCTATATGATGTCCCGAGTGAGAGTGCGCTGCCATAGCTGAGGCATCTTTCATAAATGTATTATAGTAAGTAATCCCAAATCGAGCATTATCAATAGGCTTCCAATGTACTGCTGCTGTTATCGAAGTTTCTCTAAAAACATTATAAATGTCCTCAGAATTCATTCCACTGCCCACGAGCAGGTCATAACCAAAATTGTATTTACCTAAATTTTGCCCTTGTAACCTAACTCCAAAAGTATGGACTGGTATCCACTTTGAAAACATAATAGGTCTGTCTATAGTGGGAAAAAATAATCTCGCGTGAAAATACACATCATTCCAATAATTCACCGGGGTGTGAAATTTACCTATAATAATCGAATGATTTTTATAATAATTATATTTCATTCTAAGACGTTCGATATTCAATTTATAATTACCATGTTCTGAAAAATTCATAGTAATCTCACCAAGAAACGAAAAGTTCTTATTAAACTTTGCATTAACAAAAATCTCCTGTTCACCTAATTTAAAATCCGAATATGCCGTGTCTTTTTTAAATAGTGATTCGAACCCTAAATGGCCGTATGCATTAATCGAAAAACTAGGCTTTTGACAAGAAGCATTCTTTGAATAAAAACACAAAAAATTTACAATGAGAATTAACCTAAGTGTTCTAATAAAAAAGCTATTCTTTTTTAACTTATATCTATTAATACTTTTAGCATCTATATCCCTAAGCATACTTAAAATGTTTTATCTTTAATTAACTTCATAACCGCATTTCGCAGCTCATCTTCATCCCATGGTTTTTCAATAAATTTTTCCAATAAATTATCCTTTTCCAGTTCACTAACCTGAGTTGAATTAGCCTGACCTGATAGCATTAAACAATTTAAATGATTGTACTTTGACTTTATTTTTCTGATTAACTCTGCTCCTGTCATTTCGGGCATCTGATAATCTACTAATACAAAAATAATATCTATATTTTCATTAATTAAGCTATCTATATCCGCTAAAGCATCGATTGGATTCGTATAAAACTCTACTAGGACACTTTTATTATCTAAAATTTTATCTAGCTGAAAAGCAAGGACCTGTAGAATCATCGGGTCATCATCGACACATATTACAGCATATCTTAGTTCATTCATTTTTCTTTTTTAAAAGTTATTTTAAACTGGGTCTTTTGCTCGTTTGATTTTACCGAAATATTGGCATTGTGCTCTTCCAGTACATTTTTAACAATGCTTAATCCTAATCCTGATCCATTTCTTTTCCCTTTTGTTGTATAAAATTTTTGAAAGATTTTAGCAAGATGATCTTTTGGAATAACCGGACCATTGTTTTCTACGATTATTGATACAGTTTTAATATTTTTTTTTGAATATACGTTCAATTTCTTTAAACCCGTCATATCTTCCATACATTCTATGGAATTTTTAATTAAGTTGGACCAAAGCTGAAATAAACGAACATCCAGACCCATAATTTCTATTGTTTTATCTACATCAAAATGAAGTTCAATAAAACTTTTAATGTTATGATTAAAAATATTCAAAACAGTCTGAATATTATTATTCAAATTGACCATCCCCTGCTTTGTGTTTTTCTTTTCTTTTATGAATGAACGTAAATCTTGAACCACTAATGAAGCTTTCTCTCCTGAGGCTTGGATAGTATCAACAAAAGAAAATATAATCTGAATATCGTATAAAAACTGGAGTAGTTCATAAGATGAATTAGATTTCATTATAAACTCAATGATTTCTGATTCATTAGTTGAAATGCGGTTTTTAACAAACATCATGGCAATTTCATCAATGCTTTGAACATGATTCATTTCTGAAAATTCATTTTTTAAATACTTCGTAAACAACAAACATTCTTTTCTAAATTGAATCCCTCCAACATAGAGATCAAAATCATTATTTTCAGAAAAATCCAAAATAAAGTTTTTTTCATTTTCAGAACAAACAGAATTATCAGTGTTAAGTAATCTCGTTAAAGTATATTTAATATTATCGGCCCCACTTCTTATCGCTCCTAAAGGTGTATTTAAATCGTGAGCGACTCCGGCAGCTAATTCACCTATAGTCACCATCTTCTCTTGATCTCTTAATGAATTTGACAATTCAATATTCTTTGCTGTTTTTTCTTGAACCATCTGCTCAAGATTTACGTTCAAATTTTGAATCGTATTTTCGTTTTTCTTTCGATCAGTAATATCAAATTCAACGAACATAAAACCGTTGTGATTATTATCATTGTCATAAAGGGGCTGAACATTCAAATCAACCCAATATTCCCTACCTGTTCTAGATGAATGAAGAAGCTCAACAGAAATCTTTTTCTTCATTTCCATAGCTTTTTTAACTTTTTCCAAAGCATTATGACTTATGCCTTTATATGAAAAATAATTTGATGATTTACCCACAACTTCAGACAGCGTATATCCAGATCTATGTAGAATGGCCTTATTTGCCCAGATGATTTTTCGAGAAAGATTCATTATTAATACACCATTATTGGTGTTTTTCGCGACAAGAGACAATCTTGTGTTTTCCTCCTCTGCAAGAACCCGCTTCGTCACATCCGTTCCATAACCAATTACATACTTCACATTGCCATTTTCATCAAATAGAGGCCCCATCGAACGCTGTACTATTTCCCTTTCTCCTTTTTTATCAATGAGTTCATCCTGCCAGCTCACAAAAGTCTTTTTTCTCAATACAGAATTAAAAATCTTCCTTCTTTGTTTCGCTTTTTCATCTGTTGTGTTTTTCAATTTGAAATATTCAAAATCATCTTTACCGATCATATATTGCCGGATTTTCTTGTTTTTAATTCCTTGCGGATTAACGAACACGTACTTATGCTTCTTGTCAAAAACGGCAACATCAGCAGGTAAATTGTTTAGAATAAATTCGTAAAACTCCTTTTGCTCTTGCATTTCATCCTTAAGACGAATAAGCAGTTCTTCATTTTGATTAACTTTTTTGATGAAAGTTGTGATATCTGAAGCATAAATATTGACATACTCAAATTCATTCACATAAACAATGGTTAAAGAATAGTGCCTTTTATTTCGGCTCTCAAATATTGACGTACTACTTTTTGTTTTGATTATATTATCTATTTTATTTTTTAGATCCTCATCAAAAATCATATCCTCCTTAATTCCAAAATCGGTAACAAAATTCAATTCACTAGCCGGATTTTTATAAACCAGTTTTACGTTTTTAGAAAATCTTAAAATTGGATTTGGATTTTCAGATGGAAACTTAGAAAGTTCTCCAATCTCGTTTTGAGCCACCCTTAACTCAAGATTCCTTTTTACCAAATTTTCTGAAATCACTCGAGCTTCTTTAAGGCTCTTGGCTGATGTCTGCTGCAGGAACATATATTCAGCAATATAATCGTGTTTAGAAAAGTCATTAAGGTTTAAAGCGTAATTTTTAAGCGTAAACTTCGCGTTAATGATTGGAGAGGCAGAAATAATCATTTCATTTTCAAATAGCACAAATGAAAATTTATACCGTTGATTATTATTGGTTGTCTCGAAAAAATGTACACTACGATCGGACGTTTTAATTTGAAAAAGATTTTCTAGTCCTAAATGGTTTTGATAGACTAAATAATTTTTTAATTTTTCTCCAATACGCATTTCTGGAATTGACGTTTTAAAATTTGGACCAATTTCAGTTATCCTTAGATCTTCTCGAATCTTCAAATAGAAGCCATTGTTCAAGTTAAGCATCTGATTCAGACAACTTCGTTTATGACTATCTAAATGCTGCTTATCATATAGCAATGAAACACTTTTAGACAAAACTTCAATACTCTTCTTTTTTATTTTGTCCAATTTCATCGCCTTATTATGAGCTATACTTAGGACACCCACCACTTCTTCATTTACATCATGAATTGGAAATCCAGCATAAAACATATAAAATGAAGAAATTTGTTTTGATTGGTTTCCAAACTTTTTTGAAAAATCTTCAATTAACAAATGATTTTTTTTAGAATGAACTTCTTTTACAAAAGAAATCAAATTCGGCTCTATTGACTTTTTGGCAGGACCATGTGTCACCAATCTTAAATCATTTTGTTCAAGAAGATGTATCCAAGCTTCATCAACTTTACAAACTTCCTTAACCAACTCAACTATATCGTTAAAGTCTTTATTATAATTATTTGTGACAAGACTGTTTTTCATTGGCTCAGTAGTTAAGCTTTAAAAGCTGCTTAAATGTTACCAAGTAATTTTAAAAACATGGGCATCATTGGCGTCAGATTTCTCTTCGATTTGTTCGATTTGAACTACCATATCAAACCTCTTACCCAAACCTTTTACAAGCCCATGTAACATTGGAATCAAACCATCTCTATGTGACCTGTATTCCAATTCAACAGAATTATCCGTTTCATTACGAGTACTAAACATAGGGGGTCTCAATTCTGGCATCATATTACTAATTCTATGATGAAGCATATCTAAATTGCCCAAAAATTCCACAAAATTCCCACCTGATAAATCCATTAAATTACCGTATCCTTGATCAGCTGTATATAGGATCCAATATTCACCAAAAGCTTCTAAAATAACATCTGAATCTGCCTTCAAAACTTGACAAACAGCTCCCACTAAATCAAAGGTTAATTTGTCAGGATAAGGGCTCATACTGATAAAGTCACCTTCATGGAAATTTGCAATATCACATACTTTTAACCATGTTTCTTCTCCATGGTTTTCAGTAACCAAATCTTTAATTGCTTTATTTACAAGGCCATACATATTATTAAGAGTTTAGATTAATAGCCTGCTAAGTTAGGAAATCGAGAGATTAAAAAAAATATTCATTGATAAAATAACTTTGTTTTTAACAATTTACTTTTTGTTTCGACAACAGCTGGTTTTTCATGAATGAGATATATCTAAACAATACCATGTTGAATTCTAGATAAATCAATTATTTATCATGATATAATTTTTGTAATTTTGTTGAAACTACTTGCGCTTAAACTACGCAAAACTCTTACAACACAATGACTAACAGACGCTTAAGAGTCCATTTGTGTTACTTGCTACTTGCTACTATTTTTCAAATAGTGCCGAGGCAAGACACCTATGCCCAAGTTACGGTTTCAAAACCGAGCTTGTCATTTGGTGTTTGTTCATTTCCTTCTAACTATCATCCTCTCGAAAATATTGTAATAATAGAAAATGTAAGAGATGACTTTTCTGCGGCCGGAGTGAATCCAAAAACATTAGAATTAACTGCACCACCTAATTTTGAATTCAGACCAGGCACTGGTTTTGCAGTCGTCAATTTTGGCGGTAATTTATCAATAGTTAGTTTTAATTGTACGGCATCTACCGTAACAATAGAATACGATTGTATTCAGGTAAATCAAAATGATAAAATGACTATCATAGGCCTTGAAATTAGAGCCATTAACACAGCTTCATCAGGAAATATCACTCGAACCGGAGGCACGGGAACAATAAATGGACTGCCAATTGGAGAATCACTGACTACATTAATTAGCTCTAATGACTTATCCGGCTCTCCCAATTATTATTCAACTGTGAACTACAGTACAGGATATTTATCCTGGTCGAACCCTTCGACTTGGGAATGTGGAATAGTCCCCCCTAATGATGGCTCTGCCATTGTATATGTTCAGGCTTATCAAGGGGCATTCAATACTCAAAATTGTTTAATCTTTGATCAGGATGCAGATATATTCAGTATTGAAATTGAAGAGAATGCAAATCTTTCTCCAGGAAGTAGTGCTGGACAAACCTTAACAATTCAAGATGATTTAATAATTGAATCGAACGCTAGCCTTAGAAATATTGACTGGCCCTTTAACGGGACTAATACTCTTCAAATTGGAGGCGATTTTACCAATAATGGCTTCATGTCTACGGATGGAGGCAGTAATGCTTATAATTTGATTATTGAAATGAATGGCACCAGTCCTCAACTTATTTCAGGGACAGGATCATTTAGAATGATCGGTAGTGGCACTGAAACAAGTAGTCTTAAAATAAACGCTGGAGCTGATGTCACGTTGAATGCTACCTTCAGGACTAATGATGACACCGGAATCCCTGGCGCGGTTATAATTGATGGAACACTCAGGTTTTTTGATGAATCGGATGTCTTTAATGGACTTGGTGATTTAACACTGAATGGATACACTGAATTAAAAGCCAGTTCGTTTAACGATCATTACGAACTTACTGGTGCAAAAATCATCAACAGTTCTTCAAGCACAATAGAATTTACAAATAATAATTCTTCAATTTCTGTCACAAATATACCTTCTACAACTATCGGTAGTCTCACAAACAATGTGTCTACTAGCGGATCGTTAAATATCTTGGATAACATTGTCATATCAGAGACCTTGACCATGCAAAGTGGAAACATTAACACATACAGTAACACTATTTCTATCGGAGCATCCACAACTAGCATCGGTAATTTAGATTACCAAAATGGATATATTGATGGGATACTTAAAAGATGGTTTTCGGGCACCAATTCGGGTAGTTCGTCTGGTTTATATCCTTTATCTAAAAATGGAACTCAAAAGAGATTTGTAACAGTTGAATATACGGAAGCTACTGATGGGGGGTCCGTTAAGGCAGAATGGGTAAATTCAGCTATGGGCTACAACTTAGGTAATGATACGATAAGTACCAATTGTAATGGTTCGTTTCTTATCGCTGATACTGATAACGGTTACTGGGAAATGACTCCAAATGATGGCATTACAACAAGTGAAAATAAATTATATAATATCACCCTAGATGCTGAATCTGTTTTAAGCGTCACCGATGATTGTCA
>Ga0315315_10001266_pt1 | contig 23015 bp, 14 predicted proteins | sample M140m3416metaG_FD_203699 | JGI IMG/M metagenome (GOLD analysis project Ga0315315, IMG submission 203699) | Ammonia-oxidizing marine archaeal communities from Monterey Bay, California, United States - M1 40m 3416 | ecosystem: Environmental > Aquatic > Marine > Intertidal zone | place: USA...
CTATACGAACTATTTCCGCAAAGTCAAAGGAACGCTTCCTGCCACAATTCTTCCTGAAAGCACCGGAGTGGCGGACCACCGATCACAGGCCTTCACGTATAGAATTACTGCCAAGGATTACGGCCGACCTGACCATCCCTATCGCCTGAAGAAACCGCCGCCCGGTTACGACGCAGCCAAGTACAAATGGAACAAAAACAGCAAGCCGATTATACCCAACAGAAAATTTGATCTGCTTGGTATCACCTGGGGAGGTGATCTTGTCGGATACGGTACTCAGTGGGTCCTGGCCGATTGGAAAGAGCGTGTTGAGATTGAAAAAATCTATCACAATCACGACCTTGGCTACCTCTACTACATTCAGACCGAAGGCGGGTCACCCAATATCGGTCTCCCCGACGATGAGTTTCAAGACAATGGGAACTTTCCGTACAGGCTCTATGTTCGCCAGGGCCGCCGCATTGAAGGGCTCTATACGTTAACCGAAAGTGATCTGCATAAAGATCTTCGTGGGGATGGGTTCCGTGGCCCGTTACTTTCGGAGTCGGTGGCTATTGGAGTGTACGGCATTGATGCACATCGTGTGCAAGGCCCCGACGGCCGACAGGAACCGGCGTCCGGAAAAGGCGCAGCTGAAGGTACGCTGCATTTGCATGATGCAACGGGGCCCTACCAGATTCCTTACGGCACGCTGGTGCCCAAAAAGCACAATGGCATTCTGTTTCCAGTCGGTATTTCTTCGACTCATGTTGCCATCTGTAGTGTGCGCATGGAACCCGTCTGGTCGGCACTCGGGCAGGCTGCGGGCGCTGCGGCGGCGCTAGCGATCGACAACAAGCAGGAGCTCAGAGATGTGTCTGTACAAAGCATTCAGGATGAACTTTTAAGACAGCGTTGCACCCTGTTCTTTTACACCGACCTTCCCTGTGACTCAGCTGCATTCACTGCCGTCCAAAAACTCAGTTTGCTGGGTGCTGTGGCCGGACCGGATATCAACGATTACAACACCAAACAATCAAAAGGCTTAGCATCACTTGAATTGAAAGCGTATCAGTTCCGCCCTGATAAACCGATCACACTCGGTGAGTTTTCCAAAATGGTTGTGAATGGTCTTCAGATTCCGCTCAGTATTACGGCGTCACACTTCACAGATGTGCCCCGAGGGCATCCTGCTTTTAAATACATTGAAACGCTTTACGACTACTCAACACAATCCAAAGAGCCATTCTTTGATTTTGATCCGAGTGATGGTTTTAAGACTGCCCTTGCACACCCGGAAGACAAGGTGCGTGGTGCGCAGGCAGCACAAATACTTTCTGGTCTGCTTCACAAGAAAGTTTCTTTATCAGGAAATTCAGAAGCAGAACTGACGCGAGCTGAAGCAACGCAGTTGGTATATCAGCATTTATGAGCCGGTGCCTGTTTGAACGAAGAGAATCAGGCTTTCTTTCTTCAGGTATTACCTCATTCTGTTGCTCGCATGTTTTTCTTGCAGGAGTGGCGAAAGTCTTGTCTGTCACTTCAAAAGAGTACAAACGCGTCCTGCCCTCGTGGCATGACTTGGAGGCGGGCGAAACCGTGTTGGTCCTGACGAAGTCCTGAATTTGTGCTGTAACTGGAACATCGCCTGTCATAGTGGTCCGGCTATTTTCGGCACTGGAATAGCTTTTGATTGTGGCAATCATTGGGTGATGAGCTTGAGCCCGATTGATGGAGTCCCCGCGTGGTTAGCAAAAACACCTGCCCCAATCTGCCCAGTCCCCCACCCGCCGGCTCGTGCAGGATGAGTTATCTTGACACTTACGATCACGGCTAGACTTCAGGAAGCGAACAAGTTATTTCAATAAAATCTCATATATGAAGACCTAACCGAGGGCACCCCATGATTCTCATTCTTGGACATTTTCCTGACCGCGAGAACGAACAGGAGGGAATGGTACAGCGGATCTCGGCGATTGACAATCTATTATCGTCATTCGAAAGAACTTACATTGCAACTCCAAAAATTTTTGATACTGCCCACAAAATAAAACATCCCTTGAAATGGATGTTTGGAAAATTACAGAGCGTTAAGCAAGTTGTCGACCATAAAGTGACGGTCTTTCGTAAAATTGATGAACGAACCCTCGGCGTCCTGATGGCAGAAGCCCAAGCTATTTACATACATAGTCTCTACTTTTTGCAAAATATCCCGCCGGATCTACTTCAAAAGCATGGAGCCAAAACGTTTCTGGATATTCATGGATGCGTTGTTGAAGAAACGATCCAGATGCAGTGGCGTGCAAAAGAAATTACTGCTTTGAGTCGCGCAGAAGAAAATGCATTTCAGCATATCGGCCACCTTATCACTGTAAGTGACAAGATGGCAGCGTTCTATAAAACAAAATACGCGCCTCGAGGATCTTTTTATATCCTTCCGATTTTTAGTAACCAACAGTGTTCTCGCCCTCGCAAGCCGAACGCTGGCAGCAAACCGACTATTATCTACTCGGGCGGCACGCAAATCTGGCAAAACGTTGAGCGTATGGTTTCAACCATAAGTGAGACAATCCATAAGTATACGTATCTTGTAGTAACGCCTAGCATTGAAGTCTTTGAGTCGATGCTCGAACATGAGGTGCGGGAGAACATGACAATTGTGTCCGTGCCAAAAAAAGAGGTTGCAAATTATTATGCACAAGCTGATTTTGGTTTTGTTTTGAGAGACGACAATATCGTAAACGCAGTCTCTTGTCCGACAAAAATAATTGAGTACATCCAGAATGGAATTGTTCCCGTCGTCTTGCAGCCTGAGATCGGCGACTTCAACTCAATGGGATACAGCTACGTCTTAAATGAAACATTGTTGCGAGGCGATTTACCCTTACAAAACGAAATTGAAGAAATGCGTATTAAGAATGATAAAGTAATGCAAAGAATGGCACAGAAAAGAACGGAAGCCCAAGCAAAACTATTGGCAGCTATACAGTCACTATTTGGATTCAAAGAATGAAAAAAATTCTCTTCATCCTCGGGACACGACCTGAAGCAATTAAACTTGCCCCCGTAATTCTTGAGTTCAAAAAACAATCGGATCGTTACGACGTGGTTGTTTGCAATACGGAGCAGCAAAAAGAACTCTCGAATCAAACGCTGTCCTTTTTTGGAATCGACGCTGACATCCAGCTGTCGGCCATGTCTCCCAATCAATCCTTGTCAAAACTGCAATCCGTCCTGATGGAAAAATTGTCAAAAATTTTTATACAAGACGCTTATGACGCAACCTTTGTTCAAGGCGATACCATGACAGTCCTGTGTGGTGCCCAAGCAAGTTTCTATAGTAAGATTCCTGTTTTTCATGTCGAAGCAGGCCTGCGGTCATACAATCATAACGAACCGTTTCCGGAAGAAGTAATCCGCCAAATGACTTCCCGTATTGCGGCGTTTAACTATTGCCCAACGCATGCAGCCTCAGAAGCCCTGCTCAAAGAAGGCATTCCCGCATCACAAATTCTCGTCACTGGTAACACAGTCATTGATGCACTCTTTTGCCTGTCTAGCGAAACGCTGCAGGATGCTGATGAACGGCTACGCAATAACCAGATTGATTTACAAAAACCAATTGTTCTTATTACTGCCCATCGCCGGGAAAATCATGGTGAACGGCTCTTGCAAATCATTGCGGCGATCAAGAGGCTGGCAAATGCTTATCCCCTGTATCAATATGTTTTACCTGTTCATCCAAACCCCAATGTCAAAAGTGTTATTGAGACGCATCTGTCTGGTGCCGAAAACATCCGCTTGATTCCGCCGCAGGATTACCCGGACCTGGTTTGTCTCATGAGGCATTCGCACCTCATTTTAACAGACAGCGGTGGCATTCAGGAAGAAGCACCCTCCTTCAACGTTCCCGTTCTTGTCATGCGTTATGAGACGGAACGAATGGAAGGTATTCACGCGGGTGTCGCAAGACTTGTGGGTGCGGACGAAAAGAAAATTGTTAATGAATCTGTCACTATTCTTGACGCACCGGCGACGGAGCGTCAGGAGTTAAAAAATCCATACGGAAGTGGTCATGCGGCAAAGTCTATTCTTGCGCACATGAATCAAACTTTTTTTGGCTGAAATAACGCAAAGATATTGTGTATGAGCTTATTGCGTTTTTTAAGTTTTCCGCGGGTTTTTCGCCTTGATAGATACGACTCGGCGTCGATGCCGCCGGTGGCAATTTTTTTTAACATTTTGTCAGCCACCGCTCTCATTTCGTGAGAACGAAAGAAGTAGTCTTTGCAGGCTAGTCCCGTCTCACGCTTCTGCTCAGTTGTCAGGCAAGAATCGAGTACACTCTGGAAAGAGCAGTCGCGGGGATTTGTCTTTTCATAATGATCTCCAAGAGAGAACCCCTTCGCATCATATAAAAAATGAAAATGATCCGAAATATATGGCGAAAACCCGTAATCCATTTGAATCACCGGAATGCCCAGTGATGCCCCCGCCAAGCACGAAGTTCCCATTGCAAAAAGAATATCCACATTTTCAGCTAGGAAGGTGTCCAGTTCACGATTCTTCAATGATGTATGGAATTGCATCTCAATCTGTGCCGTGTACTTTGCATCGTCTATCAGTCCACTGGCTTCACCGTCACCGATAATATGGCACACGCGTTTGCGTGCCGTACGGTAGGCAAGGAACCTGTTTAATACGTTGATGACACTGTATATCTTGTCCAGTGATAACCGCCCAAGAATTGCGATTCGCAACCGGTCGGGGCAGAAATCCGAAATGGTTCTATCGTTGCCCAAAGCTTCAAGCGGAATGGGTAGATAGTCATCGGAGAATGGAATTTTCCACAGCGAACGGTTTAGGGACAAGTTGGGTTCGTCCATGAACCAGATCGCATCTGCTTTATTTAAATCATTTAAAAGTCCACGCACACGTTTATAATTCCCCGGAAAGAAAAGATTTAAAAAAACACGATGATACGTTTCTGGTAGACGCATAAGCATCTTGCATTCTGGAAGAACATGAACGACGTTGTAGGGATGAAGAGACCAGAAGAAAAGCCGCATCCGCGGAAGGTGCAGATCGACATAATCCGGTAGCCTGTAGAAGTTGGATAAGGGGGTGATCAAATAGTCGCCGGCATCAATGGGTGTTTTTTCCCCGTCCTTAAAGTCCCAAAACACAACGTCGGTTCCGGCCAATTCCTTACGAGCAAAGCCATCCGAATAGTCTACGTAGAACACGTGAAACCCACGCTCGGCTAGAAATCTGGACAACCGGATAAACAAATATTCTGCACCGCCGAGGATACGGGATGGGTAGAAAAAGACGATACTCTTTGCCGTTATCACTTGTGCCTCGCATGCATTTGTGACCGATTTTATTATTTTATAGATTTCGGATTTTACTTGCCGGATTTCCAGCGATAAGCAGATTGTCTGGAAATGATTTTGTTACGACACTCCCTGCACCGACCACGCAATTGTTCCCGATATGAACGCCTTTAAGAATCGTGACATCCGATCCAATAAAGACATTATCACCAACAATGACCCTGCACGGTTTGGGAACTTCTTTATGCCTTAAAGCCGGATCGGTCGTATGGAAATCCGTATCGTAGATTTGAAGAGAGGTGCCAATCAGACAATCTTTCCCTATCGAAATACCACCTCCCTCGCTAATAAGAACCGTGCGGTTGTTTAGCACCGTGTGATCACCTATTTCAATAACAGCATTGGGAGAACGTGCCTCGAAATGACTATAGCCGGAATAAAAAAACGGTGAAGGATAATAGCCGAACTGCACGTTATTGCCGGTACGAATTGCCCCCGCGCCTACAAAAAGACATGGACAGACAGTTTTATAATTACCAGAAGGCCTGTTGGATGAAAGCACGCGTCGATAGATGTAGATCTTGAATTCAAAACCGCACAAGATGAGGTGGCGAAGAAAATTTCGCATGCGTCACCTACCTGTGATTTTCTTTTTCAGGTCTTTCCGAAGAGCTTTGATACAAATTTGTAACTTTTTGCGTCCGAAACCGAAAATAAGAGAGGCCAAAGCCATTCGCCAAGCCAAACCGAACTTTTTTTGTGATAAGAAAAGTTGAGCACCATAAAACATGTTGTTCGACAAACAAACAGGCTTGTAAGCGTCATCAACAACTACCGAAAGAGCCTGCACGGAAATTCCGATATTCTTCCAAACATTGCGGTGCATGTTGTTTTCATGATGACGCCAGTAAAACATTATTTTATTGATAAACCCAACATCCCGATGGCGGCAGCATTCGACAAGAATTGGCCAATCGTCCAAGAAGACATGGGATCTTATTGCGTTTATCTCGCGGAGGACATCGGCACGAAATAAAGCGCTTTGCGACATCGGCATCCATGAGGCCGGCTTGATTTCAGATACATAACGAACTAGGTCCTGACGATCTCCCACCAAAGCACCTGCAAATATTTCGCCATCTTTAATATTTAATGTTGCTGTTTTAACGTCCTCATCCTTGTGAATAACGGCGTTTGAACCATAGACAACATCCTTGCCTGTTTCGTTGAGATACCGGACCTGCTCATTAATTTTATAAGACGGATACAGGTCGTCTTGTCCACAAATACAAATAAAGTCGCCATGCGTCATCTTGATAGCACTTTGCAAGTTGCGGTTGAGGCCCAGGTTTTGATTGTTTAAAAGAACAACGACGCGGGGGTTATCCTTGAACTTCTCAAGGATTGCGTGGGTTCCATCTGAAGAAACATCGTCTGAAACCACAATCTCAAGGTGAGGGTAGGTCTGGCTCAAAAGGGAGACCAAAGTCTGTTCAATGAATGCTTCGCCATTGAAGGCTGGAACAACCACAGAAACTAAAGGACGATTCATTTTTTATGGCCCTCCGCAGGGGGCCGCAAGGGCAGCGGTATTTGACGACATGTAATAGATAACTCAGGAAGGAGAGGATGGTCAACAGTATTTATTTCATCCTAGCCTTGGTTCGTCTCGTACATCTGCGCCTGCGTGACTAACGAAGTGCTTGAGTGGGCGGTCAGTAACGCTGACATCGTTTTTCATATACTCTTTCCGCTTATGGCATTTGACCTGTCACCTGTCACGGAACGGGTTCGTTGCCAATATGCTCGATGGACGTGCCCGCAATCGATTAGACTGAAATTATGAAACGTCATGTGGCACTGATTATTGAGACGTCGAGTATCTACGGGCGTGATCTCCTCGCGGGGATCGTGCGGTACATGCGGATGCACGATCAGTGGTCGGTGTTTTTGGAGCAACGAGACTTATTCAAGCAGCCCCCAACGTGGCTGGACGATTGGCATGGTCATGGAATTATCTCTCGGGCGACAACGTCTCGCTTGATCGATGCCATCTCAAATACGGGGGTGCCGTTTGTTGAGTTGACGGACCGAAAAGGCACTGCAGAATTGCCACAGGTGCGTTCCAATGATGCAGCGATTGGACGAATGGGTGCCGAGCATCTGCTGGAACGAGGGTTTGAGCGTTTTGGTTTCTGTGGGTACACGGGTGAGGCGTGGTCGAAGCGTCGCGAAGATGCGTTCGTAGAATTAGTTCACGAGAAATCATCAGAACCGTGTTCACTTTATCACTCCCCTTGGCAGGGTCGGGCTGCACGAAATTGGGAAGACGAGCAGCAGTGCATTGTGGATTGGCTGTGTACGCTGACGCCTCCGTTTGCGGTTATGGCTTGCAACGATATTCGTGGGCAGCAGGTGATCGATGCGTGTTCAAAACTTGGCCTGGCTGTACCCGAGCAAGCGGTGGTCATCGGGGTCGATAATGATGAACTGTTGTGCCGTGTTTGCTCACCACCGCTATCGAGTGTGATTCCGAATGCAGAGACTGTCGGGTTTCGTGCGGCAGAAGTGTTGGCTGGGCTGATGAATGGTGAGCCGCCGGCATCGGAAGTTCAGTTGGTTGAACCGCTGGGAGTGGCGACACGCCAGTCGACCGATGTGGTAGCGATTGATGATCGCGATATCGCAGCGGCGCTACGGTATATCCGTGAACACGCATGTCGCGGACTCACGGTCGAAGAGGTGATTCGTAATAATCCAGTTTCTCGTAGTACCCTTGAGCGACAGGTTAGAAAATATCTTGGACGCACGCCACAAGCAGAAATTCGATTCGTTCAGGTCAAGCGTGTGCGAGAGTTATTGATATCGACGGAACTCTCCGCCGAACAGATTGCCGATCTGTGTGGATTTGAGCACCCGGAGTACTTGCACGTTGTTTTCAAGCGAGTGACAGGCATGACGATCGGAGCATTTCGCAAACAAGCCAAGCCGTAGCAGGCTTTGGTAGAAATTCGGTGTGGGTAACAACGGTTCCGAAGGATCTAATCGCCATGAAGAGGTATGACAATATAACTCAGTTACGCGACGGCATATCTCATTGACCGATGGTCGGAGTTGTGGATGATATTTAATCGTGTGTACAGGCATTTATTGTCAGTTCTTCAGAAGAGTGACAGTTCGTTGACAGACTTATCCCATCCAGCTTCGTTACTCGCAGCTAAGCAGTTCGTAGAGCTGCGGCAGCGTGTGGAAAATGAATTTCAATCGCGATTTGGTCGAGAGCCGTCCGTTGTGGCTGCAGCTCCCGGCCGCGTTAATCTGATTGGCGAGCACATCGACTACAACAATGGCTTTGTTCTTCCGATGGCAATCGAACGCTACGTGATTGTCGCAGCAGATTCATGTTTTGATTCACCCCGAGAGTATGCAACGTTCCATAGCAGTAGCCTCCAGGAAAGCATGGACATTCCGATCGGTGAATCTTTCGGGCCAACGTGCTCCGGGTGGGGGCGGTACATTGAAGGCGTGATTGCTGGTTTCGTGTCAGTGGGTCACGATGTCCCAGCATTGGATGCGGTCATTGAATCAAGCGTTCCAAGCGGTGGTGGATTGTCCAGTAGTGCAGCTTTGGAAGTGGCGACGGCCACCATGCTTGAGGGCATCACGGGACGCAAGTTGGAGCCAGCAGAAAAGGCACTTCTTTGTCAACGTGCCGAGCATGAATTTGCTGGTGTGCCCTGCGGAATCATGGATCAGTTTTCCAGTGTCTTTGGCATGCCGGGCGAGCTGATGTTACTGGATTGTATGAGTCAGGATATACAAACGGTTCCATTTCGTGAGGAGGATGTGTCGGTTCTGATCACGAACAGCAACATCAAGCATGAGTTGACTGGTGGCGAGTATGCGGAACGAAGACGTCAGTGTGAGTCAGCACTCAAGAAATTGGGTCTGCCGTCCTGGCGGGATGTCAGTTTAGTGGAACTCGTTTCAGCACGTGGTCGACTGACTGACGAGGAGTTTGCATGCGGACGCCATGTCGTGACCGAAATTGCCAGGACTTTGGATGCAGCAGAGGCCTTTGCAAAGAGTCAGTGGGCATCCGTCGGTGAGCTGATGTACTCCAGCCACGAATCGTTGCAAAAAGATTTTCGAGTCAGCTGTGCTGAGCTCGATGCATTGGTTCGAATTAATCGTGAGATAGGTACCGAGGGTGGTGTCTATGGATCACGGATGACGGGCGGTGGTTTTGGTGGCTGTATCGTCACATTAGTTCATTCGGACTGTGCTAGCGAAGTACGTGAAAAGATTCTGACTCAGTATGAAAGCGAAATCGGAGTCCAAGGGAGTTCTTTTGTCAGTCGCCCGGCACTCGGTGCGCACCTGATCAAAAGAAGCAGCAATGACAGCTGAACCTCCGCATCGGCGATTGAACTCACTCACCGGGAACTGGGTGTTGGTCTCTCCGCATCGCACTCAGCGGCCATGGCAGGGAAAGCAGGAGTTGACTGCTCCTCCGCGTCCACAGCACGATTCTGATTGCTACCTTTGCCCAGGCAACACTCGAGCAGGCGGTCAGATAAATCCAGCCTATACAGACACATTCGTCTTTGATAACGACTATTCGGCGATCTTAGAAGAGACCGACAGTCCATCAGATGCTGAAGCGAAATCGTCACCGGACGCGGGACTATCGAGTCTGTTTCGTAGAGAGCCAGTTCAAGGAACCTGTCGCGTTATTTGTTTTTCGCCACGCCACGATCTCACGTTGCCGCAGATGTCAACGAATGCAATTCGCTGCGTTATTGATCTTTGGGTTGAACAAACGGAACAACTTGGTCAAACATATAAGTGGGTCCAGGTCTTTGAGAACAAGGGAGCGGTGATGGGTTGCTCGAACCCTCATCCACATGGGCAGATCTGGGCAAGCAATCAGATGCCCGACATACCCACTTCTGAAGACGAACAGCAGTTGGAATACATGCGAAACACAAACAACGTCATGTTGGTTGACTATATCAGCCAAGAAATTGGCTGCGAGGAACGAGTCGTGGTGGAATCTGAACATTGGGTTGTGGTTGTGCCGTACTGGGCGACGTGGCCATTTGAAACACTGCTTGTGCCGAGGCGGCATGTTCAGCGACTGCCTGACGTTACCGATGCAGAGCGAAATGACTTGGCGTCAATAGTGAAGCGTTTGCTAACTCGGTATGACAATTTGTTTGAGACATCGTTTCCGTATTCTATGGGATGGCACGGTGCTCCATTTGTTGATGGTGATACATCACATTGGCAGTTGCATGCTCACTTTTTTCCACCACTCCTACGGTCGGCGACCATCAAGAAGTTTATGGTCGGCTACGAGATGCTGGGTGAGCCGCAGCGTGACCTGACTCCTGAGCAAGCTGCCCGCCGACTGCGAGACTTGTCAGATACTCACTATCTTGAATTGGAGTGCAATCAATGAAAGTGCTGGTAACAGGTGGGGCGGGTTACATCGGAAGCGTAACCGTCGAGCAGCTGGTCAAGGCTGGGCATGAGGTTGCCGTCTTTGACAATCTCTCGCAGGGTCATCGTGCGGCGATTCACGAGGACGCAGATTTTATTGTTGGCGATTTGGCGAGCCGTGATTGCATTGACAACGCAATCACTGGATTTCGTCCTGATGCGGTGATGCACTTTGCAGCGAAGTCATTAGTAGGCGAGTCCATGCAGTCTCCATTTCTTTACTTGGGTGACAATGTTCGCAATGGACTGAACTTACTTGAGAGTGTTGTGGAGTATGGCATTCAGAAATTCATTTTGTCATCAACGGCTAATCTGTTTGACGACCCCGAGGCAATTCCGATTGACGAAAATGAACACATCGTCCCTGGAAGCCCCTATGGCGAGTCCAAGTACATTCTCGAAAGGATGCTTCACTGGCTTGATCGTACTGGCAAGCTGCGGTTCGCTGCACTGCGATATTTTAATGCCGCGGGTGCAACGCAATCGCGAGGTGAAGACCACGACCCGGAAACGCATTTGATTCCACTGGTGCTGCAGGTCGCACTGGGACAGCGAAAGGATATCAAAGTCTTTGGTGACGACTACGAAACTCCCGATGGGACCTGTGTTCGCGACTACATTCACGTGGCGGACCTTGCTCAGGCACATAGGTTGGCCTTACACGCGATTGACCAACAGTCCCAAGTTTATAATCTTGGGAATGGTCTAGGTTTCAGCGTTCAGCAGGTGCTCAGTACGGCGAGGGAAATTACGGGGCATTCTATTCCAAGTGACGTTGTCGGACGGCGGCCGGGAGATGTCGCGACGCTTGTCGCAGCGAGTGACAAAGTACGGGCTGATCTCGATTGGAAACCAGAATACCCAGAGATTTCACAAATTATTGAATCTGCATGGAGGTGGCACTCTGATCATCCCCGTGGTTATGAAAAATAGATAGTGAGCCAAGACAAGACGTGTAGCTTGTCAATCAGGTACATTCATTCTGCATCAACTCTGATACATCATTAAAGGTGGTTACCGTGTTCTTAACAATTGCTTCATTTGTGTGCTTCACATCGCTTGTCGCGTTCCTCACATGGCGGATCACTCGCAACAGCGATGTTGAAAGCGACGAAGGCTACTTCTTGGCAGGCCGCAGTTTGACGGGCGTGTTCATTGCTGGTTCGCTACTGCTAACGAATCTTTCTACAGAGCAGCTTGTGGGCTTGAATGGCGACTCGTTCAAAGACGGGTTATCAGTCATGTGTTGGGAAGTCGTCGCAGGAATATCACTCGTTATCCTGGCGTTGGTGTTTCTGCCGCGTTATCTAAAGTCGGGTATCGCGACGATTCCGCAATTTCTGGAAACCCGATACGGTCGTTCTGTTCGTTCAGTCACCGCCGCAATTTTTATTGTGGCTTACATGATGATATTGCTGCCGTTTGTATTGTTTCTGGGAGCCAACGGACTTAACGGCATGTTGGGCCTGCATGTGAAGTTCGGTGTAAGCGAACTGACAATGATCTGGATGCTGTTGGTCTTCATCGCGACGCTTGGCGGTGCCTATGCAATTTTTGGAGGGCTGAAGGCGATTGCGGTCAGTGACACATTCAATGGTGCCGGGCTCCTAGTCGGTGGCCTGATGATTACATTCTTTTCGTTGCAGTTGATTGCTGGCAGTGAAGGTGGTTTCATGGGTGCGCTTGCGAAGATTGAAGCAGCTGATCCTGATGCGTTTCAGTCACTAGGAACGTCAGATGAGTCAACTCATTGGCCAACGCTGTTCACTGGCGTGCTGTTGCTGAACTTCTTCTACTGGACGACGAATCAGCAGATCATCCAGCGAACGTTCGGTGCCAAGAATTTGGCTGAAGGTCAAAAAGGTGTGTTGCTAGCCGCGTTCTTTAAGATTCTTGCACCGCTGATTCTGGTGCTTCCTGGCATCGCGGCGGCTTATCTGGTCATCACCGTGGAAGACACTCAGATGATCGAATCGGTTGGGATGACCGAGGATGGGGCATGGAACACCAGTCGTGCCTACGGGGCGTTGGTCGCTCGAGTATTACCAAATTGGCTGCTTGGTTTTTTCGCCGCTGTGGTGACCGGTTCAATTCTTTCGACGTTCAACTCGGTTCTGAATTCGGCAGCAACCTTATTTTCATTGGACGTTTATAAGCAATATATCAATCCGTCAGCGACAGGTAGCCAGGTGCGGCGTTCGGGACAAATTTGCAGCTTTGTTGTTGCTGTGCTGGCTGTGATTGCTGCCCCGTTCGCATTCTATGGTCGCGATGGAGTGTTCAGTTTCTTCCAGGGTTTGAACGGGGTCTATTTCATACCGCTGGCGGCTGTCATTCTCGTTGGCATGTTCAATCGCTGGGCGGACGGGCGTTCCGCATTGATGACGTTAATCGTTGGATTGTTTCTGATGATATTGGGCACGTTCTTTGCCGGTGGCGATGAGGGTTGGATGAACAGCACGTTTGGCAGTCCCTTTCATTACATGGGTGCTGTGTTCGTTCTGCTGCTTACGTTGCAACTGGTCTTGTCACAGCTTGGCTTTCGTCGTGAGACCGCTTACGAACAGATTGACGTCGAGGCCGTTGATTTGACTCCGTGGAAACCAGCGCCCATCGTAGGTGCGATGCTTTGTTTATGTGCCATTTCCATTTACGTCTACTTCGCGATGTAGTGCAGGCTGCCAGCCTGCGATGTACCTTTCACGATCAATACCTAAAAATACCTACCTATTCCAAAGGAAGCAGTGAGATGCAATCCATTCGTCGTACCAGAAGTTTATTTACTCTTTGCTGCAGGCTTGTAGCTTGCATGACACTTTTCGCCTCAACTGCGTTAGCTCAGGTAAAGGATTTTGACTCGATCAAACTCTACACCCTGAAAAATGATTCTGGCATGACGGTTCGCGTCACTAACTACGGCGCGATCATTACATCGATCATTGTTCCAGATCGCAATGGAAAACAAGCTGACATTGCACTTGGCTACGACCAAGTTGAAGACTACATGAACGCGGTTGATAAACCGTACTTTGGAGCTGTCGTTGGACGCTATGGAAACCGCATTGCGAAGGGTGAATTTACGTTGGACGGCGAAACCTACTCGCTGCTTCAGAACAATGGTGATAATCATCTCCATGGAGGAGCCATCGGGTTCGACAAGGTGGTCTGGACCGTCGATGATTATGACGAGGGCAAATCACTCATCCTCTCGTATCTCGCCAAGGACAAGGAAGAAGGCTATCCCGGCAACCTGCAATTGAAGGTTGCCTACACGCTGACTGACGATAACTCGCTTGTCGTTGACTATCACGCCACCACGGACAAGGCGACGCCGGTGAACGTGACTCAACACACGTACTTCAACCTCAAGGGCGAAGGGCAAGGCACAATTCTTGATCATGAATTGATGCTGAACGCAAAGAAGTACACGCCAGTTGATGAAGGCTTGATCCCAAGTGGTGAAATGCCGTTAGTTGCTGGAACACCATTTGATTTCACGACCGCGAAATCGATCAGCCGTGATATTGGAAAGGAAAGCGAGCAACTCACATTCGGGCTCGGCTACGACCATAACTGGGTCTTGGACAAAAGCGGCAAGGATGGCGAACTTACGCTTGCCGCGCGAGTTTATGAACCATCATCTGGTCGCGTGATGGAGATCCATACGACCGAACCCGGTATTCAGTTTTACTGTGGCAACTTTCTCGACGGTCGACTGAAGGGTAAGTCTGGCAAGCCGTACGTACATCGCGGTGGATTCTGTCTCGAGACGCAGCACTTCCCAGACAGCCCAAATCAAACGAACTTTCCATCAACAATTCTGAAGCCGGGTGAAACGTATGAGTCGAAGACCGTATTCAAGTTTTCATCGAAGTAACCATCATCAAAATGAAGTTATAAAAACAGTTCATACGCAATCATTGCGGTTTTGCCTTGCATCAGCTGTATTTGTCTCAATCCTGTTACCGGATTGCAGTTTTGTTGTGGATGCGGACGGCACCACTACGTTGTTGGCCACGTGTGCCTACGCACAAGGCACTGACGTCGAAGGTGAAGTCCATAGCGTGCTGCCGTCTGACCGTAAGGGGACCAGAAGTGCTACGAAGAAACAGGGTGAATTACACAAGGTGCTGTTGGCTCATGCACCGCAGCAAGCGGTCAGAGCCGATCAATCAAAGAAAAACGTTCTCACTGAAGTTTTCACAAATCGAAACCCTGCCCCAGTGATGGAGGCTGAAACGATCCGCGCAGGGCTCAAATCACACGACAAGGCTCTGTACATCAAATCGGGCTGGATTCGTGATCCGTATATCTCGGTTGGTCCCGAAAAAAAGTATTACTACCTGACGGGGACGCAGCCACGTGAAGGTGACCCTCGGGAAGCCAAGAATCCATACAACATTGGACTTGGCGACAAGAGCATCGTTGGCCATCAAGTTCGATTATGGCGTAGCAGTGATTTAATTCAGTGGGAATCATTGGGCCCGATCTTTACAGTCGATGATACGATGAAGGCGAAGAGCGGTAAAAAAATTGCGAAGCGTCTGATCTGGGCGCCGGAAGTTCATTGGCTGGCCGACAAAGGCTGCTGGGCGATGGTGCATTGTCCCAAGAGGCACTCCAGTCTGGCACTGACCACCGGTGCCGAGTTGCGAGGCCCTTGGACGCATCCGATGGCTGGCAACATGGGACAACGGCACGACCCTTCGATTTTCACGGATGATGATGGCAAACGATACCTGCTGTGGGACAACACGTTCATTGCTCCACTCAACGATAGCCTTACCAGCTATACCGCCGAGCCGGTGCGAATTGATCCGGCTGGTTCTCGTCCGGGGCCAGACGGCAAACCCATCAGTCATATTGGTCACGAAGGAGCGACCATGATCAAGGTCGGTGGCAAGTACGTTCACTTGGGCACCGCATGGTCAACTGATCAAGGGCGAAAGGGATCTTACAACCTTTATTACTGTGTCGCCGACACGATCACTGGCCCCTATGGACCTCGCAAATTTGCTGGTCGCTTTCTTGGTCACGGGACACCGTTTATAGACATGAACGGAGAGTGGTGGTGCACCGCCTTCTTCAACGGCAACGTGCCACCTGAATCACGTGACGGTATCGTGTCACGCAATATCGGTGACAACGCCAGGACAATTAACGAACAAGGCGTGACCATCGTGCCGCTCGATGTTCGGGTGCTCGACGATGGGGAGGTTTATATCCGTGCAAAGGATCCCGCGTATGCCAACCCTGGGCCGGATGAAGTCCAGCAGTTTGGGCAGAAGAAAAGATAACGCCGTCAAAAGCAGCGAAAAGTAATCTCTTACCACGAGAGGTTGTGACCTCCCTAGCCGAAGCTGCTGGCCAGAGTGAAGCCTGGTCGTGTTCATCCGTGATGTGTCGCTCATCACGGCTTTGACGCATGGGGATCATCTGCCAAGTGTTCCTCTGCAAGTAGCAGGCTGGGTCCGACTGGTAGACGATATTGTGAGTAGGAATCGGTCAGATCTTCAAACGCTGGTACATCGATATAGCCGGATAGGGAATCTTTACGAAGCAACAGGCTCCGCTGAACAACAAGATCAGGATTGAGTTGTGGTGAAAGACCATCGAAGCTGACTGGATCACGAAAATGATCACCGTCGGCAACCTGCGTAGACATCAAAAGCACGTAGGTCAGTCCTTGTTCAAGCTCAACAGGTTCCGGTAAACGTATATATCGGAAAGAGTGTATGAATTCGTCGGAGGTGCCGGGTTTTATTTGACATCGGGCAAGCTCAACCTGCTCGCCTTTAGAACACACCAGAAGTCGGATGACGTGTGAACTCTTTAACAAATGGTTTTTGCTGCTTAGGGGACTCTTCGACGGTTGGTCGCGCTCATGATCCATTGGGATGGATCGAGCTGCACGAGCTGGTTTATCGCCGTTGTGATCAGCAAACATTCCCAGGTGGGTTACCATTTTGTTACCTCCTCCGGGACGCAAGTGAAAGGTAAACCCAACGTCTCCGGTGACGTCATTTCTCAGATTATGCCACCCGGGGTTCTGAATCATCGGGCCACCACCCCCAACACCCACTTGTCTCGCATGTCCGCGATTGTGAATTCTTAAGAGCGTGGCTGCGAGTTCATTGATAATTTCATTGGATGAAGCATCTGCATACGGTTTCGTCTCGTAAAGATCCTGTTGAAGGTTGTACAGAGCGACGGGCGTTGCAGCACCGCGTGAGCCTCCCCTCGCCCAAGGCATTGTCAAACCACCTTCGACGATCAGTTTGTTGTGCCCTTGCCGAATAGCCAAGGCATCGTTGAGAAACGGCGGTCCCAAGTGGCAAAAGAAAATGCGTGGCCGTGTATCTTGTTTTTCAGGCTGTCCAACCCAATACGCAAATACATTATGACTGTCCTGGGCTTCTTCAGGCTTTAATGAGTGACCAATGATGTGGGCAAGTGTCGCATAGAGATCGGTCAGCGTCACAATCGAGCGATTAAGCTTGCCACCTTCAAGAACAGCTGGCCAGGAAACCATGAACGGTACTCGGATGCCACCTTCCCAGATCTTGGCTTTCTTCCCTCGCAATTCACCGCTTTCCTGGTTGGGGCCCAGGTTGTCTCCGACATTGGGACCATTATCGCTGGTGAAGATGACGAGTGTGTTCTCAATGAGCTTATGCCCGGGCCACCTTGGGTCATTCGTGTTTTCCAATTTCTCTAGCAGCTTGCCAAAGACAACGTCATTTTCCAGCACCATATCTTCGCGATCATCTGCGACTGAGCCATCCGAGTAACGACTTTCACCCTTGATTGTCGTTCCTGCTATCTCGTCCGGAACCGCATACTCACCGTGAGGGTTTCTTTGGAAGTGATTGGCGTTGGGAGCGTAGTAAAGAAAAAAAGGTTGAGTGTTGTGTGACTGCCGCGTAAGAAAGTTTTCTGCTTCCTCGAGATACAGTGGACCGAGTCTGCTGAGATCCCAGTCAGGTGCCGACAGGATGCGTCCCTTGTGATTCTTCATTCCGATAAGCTTCATCTGACTGCGGTCGGTGAAGATGAAGCGATTATTACGAATCAGGATGCGTGGCTCTGTATCGAGAGGATCCTCAGTGTTGCCAGTGACGCCATAGTATTCGTCAAACCCGTGATGTGTTGGGCCATCCAGTATTGGCTTTGTAAAGTCGACATCATCAAAGAAGAAATCTTCTGCTGGCTTGCCTTGGCCGTTATCGAACGCCATGCCCACGTGGTATTTGCCGATGCCAGCGGTGTGATACCCGTTTGCCTGTAACATCTCGGGTAACGTAGTCAGACCCTTTTGGATCATTGGCGTATTAGGGCCGTGAGGAAGCCATCCTTGGTATTGAAGGTATGACCTATGGGCGAAACGACCAGTGAGTAGAGAGTAACGCGTTGCACTGCACATAGAGGCTGGTGCATAGCCATCAGTGAATACAGTCGCTGAATGTGTGAATCGTTTGAGGTTCGGTGTGCGTAGTGTTTTTTCGACGGGAGGGCTTTTGGGAGATAATCGCACATTCAAATAGGCACTGGTATCACCAATTCCCATGTCATCTGCCATCATGATCAGAATATTAGGTTTCGTTGGCCGGGTCGTGGCATTACCTTTGGCAGTTAGTACAGGAGGAATGTCATCCACTGCGAAGAGAGAATGATTGCTACATGCAAACAGAACGAGTGTTGCTGTGGTGTGTAACGCCGCTGTGATGCGGGAACGAAGGATGTAAAAATTCATATTTAAGATGAGCTGTGAGGCCTCACGAAATCCTACAGGCTTTTGAAGTTGAAGTACTCACAGGTCTGGTCGAATACAAATTTGCTTACCAGTGCAAATTTTCTTGACAGCGCAAGTACGTTTGATGATCGATTCTTGTTACTTGGGTTGGCGGTCTTGTTACGAGCTGAGCTTTGTTTATACAAAAAAATGTATGAAAAGTACTACTCGCAGTTGGTGCGGATAAGAAAAGTATGGATCGTACCAAGCCATTTAGGAATAGAAAAAGAAGCACTGCGATTGGCAGAATCAGCTTGCAAGGAACTTGGATTCACGGCCCCAAAGGACCAGTAATAGCCACCAATGCTTCTGACATCTACGGAACTCTGATCGATGCCGACGAGAGCCTGGTCGCGTTGAAGGCGGGTGGGCATCGTCTCGAGGCGTTTTCCAACAACGCTGCCGAAGCGGTCGAGGAAGTTTTGCGGGTAAGCGGATTGCGTGAACGGTTTGAAGCTGTGGTGAGTTGTGACGCGATTGAGATCTTCAAACCGAACCCAGTGCTACCGTCAAAAGCTTGAACGAACTCTGTGAGAATATAGCCAGCCAGAGATAAAGCGAAGTGGTACCGAGAGAATATTAAGGAGCACCTAGGGAAAGTGCCACTTGCTCCACTCCAGCACAAACTCTCAGGCTCTTCGTGCTTTGTCTTACCCTGCACGTCAGAAGCGTATGCTACGCCTGACAATATGTCTCAATACGTGTACGGATCGTCTCATTCTGTTTCTTGCCTAGCCAGGTAGAATGGTGCCGGGTTTTATTTTTTTAACACAGAACCGGACGATACTTATGTGTTTTACACTGCGATTATTCGTGGCGGCGATTCTATTTTTCGCGATGGTTTGCTCGGACGTGATGTCCCAGGAACAGCCAAATATCATTGTGATTTTGGCAGACGATCTGGGGTATTCCGACCTTGGTTGCTTTGGTGGAGAGATCAAAACCCCAACACTCGATTCACTGGCTGAAAAGGGACTTCGATGTACTCAGATGTACAGTACTGCTCGATGCTGCCCCTCGCGCGCGAGTTTGCTGACCGGTCTTTATCAGCATCAAGCGGGCGTAGGCCATATGGTCTACAGGAATTGGGGCGAAGGATATGAGGGTTCTTTGAATGAAAACTGCCTCACTCTTGGTGAGGCGCTTAAGTCTGCTGGGTACGCGACGTTTATGAGTGGCAAGTGGCATGTCGCTGCACACAAGGAGCCACCGGCACATTCTCTTCCAGAGAATCGTGGTTTTGATCGATCGACTGCTGTACGAACACACATCGATAGCTATTGGAAGGTTTTGGCCGGCTGTGATATCTACCGCGACGGAAAAATCCTCATCGATGGAGACAATGAAAAAACAAATTTACGAAATCCCTATAAGCCTGATCAGGATTTCTATACGACAGACTTCTTCACAGACGTTGCAATTGAGTACATGGAAGACGCATTACATACAGCAGATGAAAAACCTTTTTTTCTTTACCTTGCGTATAACGCCCCACACTTCCCGCTTGAAGCCCCCGATGAAATCATTACCGAATACGAACACCAGTTCGAAGATCCTCAGTGGCTCACAACATGGGGCAGCGGGTGGGATGATATGCGACAAAAGAAACTCCTTCGACAAAAAAAACTTGGTGTTGTCCCTCAACAACAGCAATTACCGGCTGTGGACTCTTTTCATAATCAGTCAGTTATGCCTGGCCTTCAGACTGGAAAAACACTTATTGGTTTACCAGCGTGGAACGATCTTCCGGACGATGTGAAAAAAGAGACACTGTTTCGCCGTAGCATGTACAACGCCCAAATCACCTCGATGGACGACAATATTGGGCGAATCGTACGTATGCTCAAAGCGGAGGGTGCATACGAAAATACACTGATTCTTTTCGTTTCAGATAATGGCTGTTCCGGTGAAATGGGTGTCTTCGGAACCCATTTCAAGGGAGGAATCTATGACTACACCCAAGGGCAGTTTGAAAACGGAGCATTCATTCCTGGTGGGGAGAAAGAGATGGATGCATGGGCGACTAAAGACAAGCTCGGAGGTGTCGGCTATCAAAAAGACAACTATGACACGTGGAAGAAGTTCAGTGGCTGGGCAACATCTCAGGGCCAAGGGTGGGCAGCCTATTCAAACACCCCATTTCGTAAATTCAAAAAGTTTGTCCATGAAGGCGGAATAGCGTCACCATTCATTGCACACTGGCCCAAAGTCCTGAAGTCTAAGAACAAAATCATAAGCCACCCGTACTTTCACTTTATTGACATTATGCCAACTCTTTTAGACGTGGCAGGCATTCAGTACCCAGATCATTATCAAGACAAGGCACGCGCACCCCTGGAGGGAACTAGCATGCTTCCGTACCTGGTTGATCCTGAAAAAGCGATGTCGAATCGATCGCTGTTTTGGCAACACGAAACGCATTCTGCTGCACGAAACGGAAACTGGAAAATCGTGACTGATAATGACCGTGCGTCTCCAATTGACTGGGAGTTATATGACCTCTCGAATGATCGGAGTGAGACGCACGATATTTCTGATCAGCATCCAGAAATTGTGTCAGTAATGGATGGTGAGTGGCAGAACTTTGCCAGTCGGGTGAATGCAAAACCCTTTCCGGAAGACCGTGATTTTTCAACCGTACGAAGTTCGGTCAATGGAGCCAATGTCTCGGCGCTTCTCGATGGCTGGGAGCCGAAGACTTCTTCAGACATCAGAGTTTCCAGGCTCAGTTTTCATCCAAAAAAAGGAAGCACAGAGTGGTTCGAATACGAGTTTGAGACACCACGGGAAATAACAAGTGTGGGGGTGTACTGGTTTGATGAGGCTCAGGCTGCTGCGGCGTTCAGGAATGAACGGAAAGAAATTCTTCCACAGTCTTGGCGAGTTCTGGCTTGGATCAATAATGAATGGCGGAAAGTGGATGTGCGGGAGAGGAATCCCGGTGTTGAAAGAGATCAATATAATTATGTGACGTTCAAGCGTCCAATTCATACCCAGAAAATTCGTATTGAAATTCAGCTCCACGAAGAACTTTCCGGGGGTGTGCTGGGGTGCCGATTTCATGCACCAGCAAAGACGGCACAGGAACCTGTAACGGATGATCCTGATCAGGAGCTTCAGCGTATTAAGGCATTGGCAAAGGCCACCCTTGATGATGATGTCGATGAGTTCAATGGCTATTCGCACCTCAACGGAAATCGACCTGAATTTGATGGATGGCTTAATAAGCAAAACAATAAGCCTTTTCTTCAAAAGTCGATCCCAAAGTTTCTCTGCTCACACGAAGATTACACTGAGGTCTTCAACTATCGCTGGTGGATGATCACAAAGCATCTGAAGCAATGGGAAGAGGACAACAAAAACTATTTTGTCTTCACGGAGTTTCCAGGCTTTCCTGGCTGGGCATCGAACAGTGGTGCCATCCCTGCTCCTGCTGGACACCAGTTCTATGATCTTCGGTGGATGCGAGATCCTCAGTACCTGAAGTCGTATGCTGAATATTGGCTCAGCGGTCCACCGTCCCATGAAATGCAGTATCAAAATAATTGTTGGCTCTCAACATTGCCTCGTCCGCAAAGCCATCATTACACAAGTTGGATGATTGATGCCTCTGAAGCGATGCTGAAAATACACCCCGACGCTCGATGGCGAGACCGATTGCTTCCATCCATGGAACGTCATCAGGAAATCTGGGATCTTATCTTTGGAGTGAATGCTCCTCAGACCACGACGCACGGTCTCTACAAATGCCTCGATATGTACGATGCCAATGAGTTCACGATCTCAACCACGCTCGGTTTAATTGCATCTGAAGGCAGTTTTTCTGACTACACTGCGGAGTTGAACAAGGACGAGCCCTACAAGGGTGAAGAACGCTGGCGGCGGTACTTTACAGATGGCAAAGGGTGGCAGGCAGCATTCAAGGAAGGCTTAAAAAGCAAGCCGTTTGTCTATCCGCAGGCCTTTGACCTTGATGATTACCAAACGCAGCCGCAGCCTTTCGGTGGAAATCATGACTGGTATATCGATAAAGACGGTGAAAGGAAAACAAAAAATCCGAACAGCTATCCAAACTGTTTTACGGTCCGTCCGTCACTGAATTGTTATATGTATGGAAATCTTCATTCGCTTGCCAATCTCTACTCCCTTCAGGCGGCAGACGGTGGCCACTCTTCTAAGCAAAAAGCTGATGTGTATGCGAAGCGAGCATCCAACCTTCAGAAGAAGATTCTTGATTCACTGTGGCACTACCCTGCACCTGAGGACGCCTTTGTTTTTTATAAGAAACGTGGGTCGGTAGAAGACCCCTTTTTCTATTCTCGTCTTGCCGGAGACAACCTGCACACGGGAGGTGTTGTCGATCAGTTAAGCCTTGTTCGAGAAACAGTCGGCTACACGCCGTG
>Ga0315315_10001267_pt1 | contig 23006 bp, 17 predicted proteins | sample M140m3416metaG_FD_203699 | JGI IMG/M metagenome (GOLD analysis project Ga0315315, IMG submission 203699) | Ammonia-oxidizing marine archaeal communities from Monterey Bay, California, United States - M1 40m 3416 | ecosystem: Environmental > Aquatic > Marine > Intertidal zone | place: USA...
GAGGTTAGCATTCAGCGCTGCGATAGACACTGCTCCTCCTGTAACAGCAAAATCGGTAGCATCAAAAGACGCTAATCCTTTAACTGTTGCTGTCGCATCGGGATTTAACTGATACCTAGTTATTACAACAGGGCCAGTGCCTGTTTGACGTCCTATCCAAAGTTTTTTACCTTCGTTATTCCAAGCCAACTCACCATAAGCTAAACTTCCTGTTTCAGCAGGGTCAGCGTTAGTACCGTAGTTGGTATGCCGTTTAATTTGTATGGTGTTTGCCATTATATTAGAGGGTTATTATATTAGCTTCCTGTAAAAGTACCTCCGTCGAAATTCGAGGCTATCCCCGATCCTGCGACAAAAGTTTTATTTTTAAGTGTTTGAACACTATCTGTATCTACAAAGTCTCCTACTATTCCTGCTTTAGTTTTCATCACATTTAGTGAGATAAGGTTTTCACCGATATCATCATCCAACTCCTGCGCCCTGAATAGAGTATACTTATTAGAATTGTCAAGGTCTAGTTCAGTGATTGGAGCGCCTGCTTGGAAATCAACTACATGATTTAACTTAGGAGTCTCTCGTTTTATTAGAATCTGATATCCAGAAGAAGCAGTTAACCCTGAAAAAGTCAGAGTTGTGCCACTTAAAGTGTAGCCATCAGAAGGAGTAAATACACTTACGGTTCCCGCCGAGATTGCTGCTTTAAAGGCTGACAAGGTATGTCCTGCACCACTTAGATAAATTTTGATATGGTCATCACTTAGCCAACTAAAGTTGCCATTATCAGGGTTCGATATGTTATGAGATAATCCCCCACTTCCCGTGGAGCTTGCTGATACGTAATATCTAGAGTAAGCCATTAGTTTAATTCCTTGTATATTTATCTAGTACATTCTGAATGCTGCGATAATTCCCATAAGCCAGTGATGCCATAACTCGCTGTATATCAGGAAACCGTCGCTTTGTCTCGTCCCGTGCCATCGAACGAAACTCTTGGAATACTGATTTAGTTAAAGTAACTCGCATATCATTCGCATCGGGGCCAGTTCCGCGATATTCCTGTTCGTTATATTGCTTCGTTAATCCTAAGAAAAAGGGACTAGAAAATAGACTGTCTAAACGATCTTCTAGTGTATTCCCGCTTTTATCTCTTATTGTTCCTACTCTTTCTTGGAACCAATCCCATGCAGAACGGCCATCATCATCTTTAAAGTTTCGCATATCAAGTTCCGGTTGTCCTCCTATCTGAGGCTGAGGAAGAGAGAATCCATATTCCATTCCAGCTAACGTCTCTAACACATTATTGTTAGATATAGTTTTAACTAAAAATGGATTCATCACAGCTAGTCCTCTCCAGAAAATAGAGTCATCAGTGTATTTAATAGGCTGTCCTAAAAGATTTCTCATAGGATCAATACTGTTGGCAAGAATAGGTATTTTAGACTGAAGGGCTTGCAGGAAAGTCCGAGGTTTTCTCATAGCGCCGTCACCAAAAAGATGGGCAAACTGACTTAATGCTTTAGGAATGTATGATGAAGAATGTCTAGTGAGCATTCTTTCAGCGGCTCCTCCTTTACTAGGGTCAGTCATCACAGATAGAAAATCTGAAAACCCTTGTAAGTAAGTTTTACTTGTTAAGTTATCTGCAAGAGAAAAGATCATAGACATCGCTACAACATTGACAGCGTTTTCATTAAAGTCCCCTGTGCGTATAGCTTCTTTTACCATGTAAGTATAATCCGCTGCTAATCCGATTGGAGTTGCGAAAGGATCAAGACGAGAATAACTAATAAATTTATCTCCAATCTTTATTGAATAAGGCCGTTGACCTGCAGCTAACCATGCGTTTCTTTTATCAGGGTCTTTCGGCCCCGCTCCTGTGACTGTTCCTGTAGACGCTAAAGCAATCATAGAAGAGTACATCAGACCGCCACTTCTAAGACGTCCTACAGCCATTGCAGCCCGTCGCGGGTCTCCGCTAAGCATGTCTGCTTTGTACTTCATGTGCATCTTTGAGAACCATCCATCCTTCTTATTAACTAAAGCTCTCATGACCGGATCAGGAAGCCAGATACGTCTCATAGGAAACGACATGAGGTTCATTGGTGTTCTAACAAAAGGAGCTATAACGCGAGCCATTGAGTGCTGAGATACAAAATCTTGTACCGTTGACCCAACTGTCTGAGGCGAGCCACTTTTAGAGGCGTCCACAGCCGACCGTAAATAGCCGAGTTTAACTAGCTCGTCCATGTCGGTATTTAAACCTCTAGTGAACGTACTGTCTTCGGCCCAATCCATAGAATAATCCGCTAAGGCACTTCGGTTAGCATCATAGTTTTTAGCGAAATAATTTGTGATGTAATCATCTCTATCTTTAAATTCATCTGGTAATGGTTTCCCTGACTTTTCGGATTCTCGTATAGCCCTAAAGAAATTAGTCATGGCTTCATCCTTAATATTGTCAGGAGTGTACCTTGCTCCGTTACCTCGAATCATGCCCTGAAATCTTGCTGAGATGTAGTCAGTCATTCCATCTACAGTATGACTTTCTTTAGGTAAGACCTTCATGGCCTCTTCGGTTAAACTAGCTAGAGCCTGTGACCTATACTGAATCTGTTTAAATACTTCATCAGTTGTAATCATTAAACGAGATGGAACTCGAATCATATTACCTAACCAATCTAATGTAGCCTTAGCTGCCGCTGAGGAATCATCCGGTAAAAGATCACCCGTAATTGCCTTGTGCGGTGTTACGTCAAATAGTTCACTTCTGGATTCAATAACTGATTTTCCTGAAGACCATGCTTTTTTAGCAGCCGCTACAATACCTGCTTCTTGTCCAGTCTTTCTCCTTAGTCCTGTATACTGTAGGTCTGGAGTAAACGCTTCAGGAGCCGTATCATCAGAACTTAATATACCGCGACGATACATTCCATCTTGCGGCTGTAAGTCACGTTTAGGTTGTAGTAGGTCGCCTCTTTGAAGCATGTAACTACGTTCATCGATTTTTCCGAATGCTTTTTTAGCTCTAAGCCTTCCCATCACTCCCATGAACTTTATTGTATCGAAGATCATGTTAGCTGAGAAAACACCTTGGCTTACAAATTCTCGTCTTAAAGAGGCGTCACCACCTTTATGTAATGTACCAAGGACACCTTCAACAGGCTTCAATGCGATATGTAATGTAGTACCTATGCCGTTAACTACCTGAGTAGTGAGTCCACTTAGAATAGAGTTAAGCCAGTATTCATTATGGACATCAACCCCAGTTACAGTGCGATGTAGATTACTCTTAGTTAAAGTAGTAGCAGCTTCAGTCCCGTCCCCGTGGGCTGCACGAATAGCTTTTAAACGTTCAGCTAATTGTTTCAGACCATCTTTTCCTCCTGCTCTCTGCACGATGGCGTCGAGTAACTTACCTTCATCAGAAGTTTTCATTCCGGTAGCTTCGTTCAGGCTTCTCATTGCCTGTAGGTTTCTACCGTGAGAAGTGCCTAGATTTCTAAACGCATGAAGATGTTGTTCTAGACGTTCTATCTGAACTGCCATCTCTGCATAAGCTCTGTCAGGAATTTCATCACCATGTTTAACGACATTATCAATTACATCGTCAAACTGCTTCATCATAGCTGCTTGGTTCAGACGATAAGCCCAAGTTCTTATGTATAACTCAGACGTTACCTTTGCGTCCATTTTTAATGATTCAAAGATGTCATCACCCTTTGTCTTAACTTCAGGGAACAAGTGTTTGAAGTCTCCTCGACCGCTTCTTAATCTTTCCATAACCCCTTGTGGAGTTAGCTTATTAGCAGTAGCAAGATTATCTATATGATTAAGAAGATCATCCATTAGGAAGTCTTTCGCAGTCCGTCTAGATTCACCTTCACCTAACCATTGAATAGCTGAAGCTAGTTGTTCGTGACGAGGATGTTGGACACTACCTTGAAACCCTGCTTTGAGTTGCTGTGTAAAGAAGTGTATTAAACGTGATGTGGCGTACTTCAGATGGTTATCCGTCATAGCTGCATCAACATTTATTATCTTAGAGGCTTTAAGAAAAATAGCGTTTAGATCGACAGCTTTTCCTTTTTTCAACCCTGCAAGGTCTTTAACGATTGCTTTAGCTTCATCAACATTATTGAATACTGATTTTAGAAAAGCCTCTTCATCTACAGCCCAAGGAGTTTGACCTAGTTTAGGATTTGGATTCCACTCATACTTCCAAAAGTTTCCTAGACCGTGTCGTTTTAATTTATTTGCTGCAGCCTTATCTAACCTAGCTTCATAGTGAGCTACACTTTCGGTCTTACCTTTAAACTTAGGAAAGCGTATTTGGGCTTCACCTCTAGCTAAAGCAAACCACTGAAATTCATCAAAGTTGTTGAACAGATCACGGTTGTATTTCCTTACGGAACTTGAAGTAGAATATAAACCTTTTTTAGACGTGACAAATTTCCCGTCCATAAATTTCATAGGGATTTCTTTGGTGCGTGGGTTCCCTATGGTTCGTCCTACAGAATTAGATGATAAGAGTATATGGTCACTTTCTCTAAAATAATCCCATAGTTGTTTTAACCTATCGGTATCGACAGAAACTTGCACTTGGCCGTCGGAATTTTTAAAGATAGCAATTGGGGAGACTTTCTGAACGTCAGGTTTACCATATGATGCGTCTAGGTTTTTTATAGTCTTATGGGATTCATTTGCATACCTGTGTGTAGAGTTCGCAATAATAGCTTCATCAGGTAATCTACCATGAACGACTGAACCATGTTTATGTACGCCTTCCACTAGGTCAAACATGTCATCTGACAACCCATCTTTGTTTTTCAGTAGAGGAGCCGCTACGTTTAATTCTGCAGACTTATCTAGAGCCTTGGGCGCTAACCCATCGACTTCAAGCTCAGGAGCAGTAGGCTTTGCCGCTGCGCGACTGGCGTCTTCATTTAGATTGGCTTTTAGTTTCTCTAGTTCAGCTTCTTCTTTAGCAACTCTAGCCTCTTGTTCGGCTGTAGCTTCTCCTGCCCTCTTTTGTTCGCCGTGCGCCCATGCAGCTTTTTCCTGCCGTTGTTTAAAAGTTAACCCTTCATCAGGATCAATGAAATGTGCTGTAGACTTAGAGGTAGTTCTCTCGGTATGATCTACTCCTTTTTTTATTGATTCAGAGTAGCCAGAACCTGCCGCTTCTGTAGCTTCATCACTAACAAATTTAAGTTTAGCTGCCTGCCAAAACACACTTAATAACGATTGAATCGCCGCGCCCTCTGCAGCATTAAACATACGACCTCCCCAGTTAGCTGCCATTCTATCGGCATCCCATCCTGCAGCAAATGTCTTACGAGTAAGCTCCTCAGTAGTCATGTCCTGCCAGCCTTTAATTGAAGTAATCTCTTCATAAGGCTCATGGAAATCAGGGTGAGCATCTAACATGTGCATGACTAAACTTTCACTACCGTCGAATGCTATGAAGTCAGCTACTGCTCCACGTGCCAGACCGTGTTTAGCAGCTTGTTTATATAGCTGTCCTCTAGTAAGTCTAGGGCCACCTGCAGTAGCTGGTTTGATTGCCTTGTTTAACCACTTAACTTTACCTGCTCCGACAAAAGCTCCAGCGTAGTCAATCACGTTTTCAAACATCTGATAACCCCAACCTTCTCTAGGCTGTATCAGTTTAGTAGGTTCGATCAGCTTGGGAAATCCAGCTAAATCTGTAGGTAGATTGACAGTGTTCTCAACTAATTTTAAACCACCTCTTAACCCTGAGTGGAGTGTCTTTGAGAACACTCCCTCTTGATTCATTTTATGTTGTTGAGCAAAGTCATCCCCCTGCATTGAACCCATAAGCATCTTATATTTAGATGCAAGAGAGGAAGCTGTATTTCTATCCTCAGTGCTGAATCTTTGGTTTCCTATTGGCATTATATTATCTTTAGTTTGTTAGTCGGGCTGGCAGCGGCATAGGCCATATTTCAAAATCAAGTAACTCATTAGAGTCTCCAAAAAATACATTATCTGTAATGTAGCTACGTTCAATGTCTGTAGCATCATACAATCTTCTATAGGCTTGGCCAAGTTCAGGACTCTTAGCATCATATACAAAGAGGTCTAAGTACTTCTGAACTAACATTGGGTCTGGGCCTATGAAGTCTTTAGGGAGTAATTCACTTCCTGATCCTAATCCACCTGCTTCTAGTATTTCTAAATCTTGGTATGTTATATTTAAGTTAGTTGGGTTTCTTAAACCTTGTTCGGCTAAGGCTAGTTCCTCTGCCATCACATACCAATCTTCAGGAGTTACATTCTCTACATCTAAAGTTTTTTTAGACCGAACGGTTTTATACCAAGAGCCTGAATCCATTCGTAAATCGAGCTTACCTTTAAGTAACCCTTTAACGAGGTTAGGCCTGCTAAAGTCATATCTATTGGCTGCAATACGACCTCCATTTAGTCCTGCCGCTAATGTAAGAAATTCAGTAGGTGTTATCCCTTCTGCTGCCGATAAAGGATTCACACCTTCGTTTTCTTTTTGAAGAAGAAAGTCATTATAGTTAGAAATAGCCTTAACTTTTTCCCATATATCTCGGTTATATCTCTTACCGCGATATACGTAAGAGTCCTCTTTTATTGCATTAATGGGATTGATGTTATAGCCCCCTACCTCAACCCTTTGTCCTTGAGTAATACCTCCTGATTTTTCTCTTTCCTTTAATCGATCTCCTGAGTCAATAAAGTTTTGTATGCCTCGTCTTTTAATAGCTATGTTTATATCTTCAGGTAACTTATCAGGGTCAGACGAAATCATTCTAGACTGTTGATTGAGTAGCCATTTATCAAAATTTTTCTGGATAAGTTCTGTCCTGTGTTTTTTATCAGGGTGCATGATATCCAGCTTTAAATGATTCTTAGCAAAGTTAGCAATAGCGGCTCCTCGTAGTAACTTAACTTTTTGATGCTCTTTAAAGTCTGCTGCAACTTCAGAGTTTATAACACCATCTGCTACTTCCTCATAGAAGTTGAAGTCTTCCATAAACGTTATGGTTTCATCGAACTGTTTAAATACTAGAGTGTCCCGAAGGCTGAGTTCTTTATCGTTGTAACTAACAGGAATTGTTAAAGAGACTCCAGTTTCAGGAGGTAATGAAATTTCTGCTTTACCTTCGTTTAAATCTTCCCAAGGAATCCCATCATACATAGCAGTATGCGCTACTAACTGACTCTTTAAATTAGCTATGTTAGCCTCAGCGGAAGCTATCTGTTCTCCCTGATTAGCTGCATCTGTGTAAGTGTTAAGTTCATTTATTTGAGTTACTAGTGATGCAGTAATCCTAGATTTAACTGAATCCTTTTTAGCAGATATTCGTTTTAGACGGTCATACCTGTCATCAGCATTTTCGTAAAACTGAACGGCTGCAGTTGCACGATTACCTGATGCTGGTGTGAAAGAATCAAACGATGCTCCGTCCCCTCCGTGTAACTCTTGAGCAAGTTGTTGAAACTGATTGTTAGCCATCTCAGTATCAGCACGTAGGTTGAGTGCTACATTTCTAAGATCAGTCATCTGACGGCTACCGGCTGCAGATTCAGCGGCGGCGCTATCCGAGGACAAGGCTGGAGTTGTTGTAGGTAACTCAGGGTTAGCTTCTCTATTCAGTGCGTCTGTAGTTTCCTTAAATTGTTTTTCATAAGCAGGTACATTATGCTTCAGCTTATCTATAATTTTTTGCTGTAGGTCAGTCTTAGCGCCTTCAAATTCATCATCTAATTGTTCAGGAGCTACTCCTCGATTGATGGCAGTATCTTTCCATTTCTGTACCTCTGTTCTAAAAAGGTTTCCATAGTCTTTTAGAATTAGATCATAAACCCCACCGGCAGCTTCTACTTTTCTTTGTAACTCCTCATTAAAAGCATCGGCCATATACTGTTCGAGATTCTGTTGGTCAGGTCTCAGATTTGATGCAGCCTTATCGCGAGTGGCATGTCTGTAGACAGATACGTTTCCCCATAGATCAGGAGAGTCAGTTAAAGTTCTTAATATTAACTCGTCACTTTCTTCGTTGAAATGCTTGTAGTACGTCACATTGTCCATCTGTGACTTAACCCTAGTAATTACTCTTTCGATGTCAGCATCTATTTGCTCATCACCTACAAAGGATTCTTGAGCTACATTGATTATCTGTTGTAAATCATCATTAGTAAATTGATGGTTATTATCCAGTTGATTCTGAACATCCTGAAGGTACTGACGAGCTTCTATGGCTGCAGGGCTATCGTCGGCTCCTTTAACTCCTCGTCCAGTTATAGACATCTCAATCATCTGAGCGGCTAAAGCAGCTATACCTTCTTCGGTTACGCCGAAATCCTTTAGGCCTTCAGTTTTAATCATTGCAGCATCGACCTTAGCTGCCATGTCTTCCACTAGATTATCTAAAGTTTTTGCACCAGTAAGATATTCCCGAATGCTAAAATCTTTATCATTAAAAACGGCTTTGTATTGAGGAGAAGTTTCAAGAATATTTCTTACAGTCTGAGCTTCAGCTTCTGCCAGACTAGCTTCATTACTAATGTCTGTACTCCTAGCTGCTTCAATAGCATCTTTAGTTTGATTAAAGAGACTTACCCGCGCCCCTTGGGAAACTCGACTTAGTAGGTCTTGATCTATTTCAAGCCAGCCAGTAGCTGATACAATACCTACGACTTCCATGAAATTATCAGGAGTTAAATCAGACCATTTCTTTATACCTTTTGCAGAAAGACTTTCATGCTCTTTAGCCATCTGAGGAAATGATCTAAAAATATTAGACATTATCCCTGCTAACTCTTTTTGATCTGCATCGTCTCTGCTCTTGCGTCGAGTTCGTAAATTACTTTCAGCATCAAATAGTTTAGTCAGGAATATTTTACCTTCCTGTCGCTGTAGATCATCAAAGATATATCCTCCCCGTTTGTTTGTTCTTGGGTCAGTAAATCTTAAATTTAATATGGAGTTAAACTTTCTAGCTAAGTCATCTACATCTACATCCACTTCAGTAGCTGCAGCTTGAAATGTAGTTTGAAGTGACTTGTTGAAGATGTCATCTCGCATTGGTCTTCCAATTGTAGATGGCCAGCCCACCTTCATAGCTGAAAGTTTTTTACCCCAATCCGAAAGAGTATAATCATCGGTTGAGCTTATAGCTTGCTGTAAGAACCTAGTTGCTTCATTGACGTTAGCGTCTACTGCATCAGATTCTAACTTCTGTTTAAACTTCCCCATGAAGGGAGCGAGTAATTTATCCTCTGATGCTAGAAGTTCTACAGCAGGGTCGTAACCTCGCCTCCAGTGTGGCCCCGCTGTTTTTCCTACGTACTTCCTGTTAGGAAGATTACCATAAATCTCATCTTTAAGTTTTGTAAGATAATCTCTTGGGTCTTCTTTTCCATCTTCATCTAAGCCTGAATCATTATTCAGTTGTGTCCAAGCGTACTGTAGGAATTCTTTACTGTTAACAATACTTCTAACATCGGTGTCAGCTTGATGAGCGCCTGTATACTGAACAACTTTTACAGGGACAGCAGGGTGAAATATATTAGGCTTCTTATTTTTTTGCAGCCAATCTTCAATCTGTATCTCTTCATCAGTCACAGCGTCTGACTTCATAGCTTCGATAAGTAAATCCTTATGTTCTTCAGAAGCAGCTTCAGCTTGACCGCTAAAGAATCCGCTCAAACCTTTGTTAAATCTAGTAAGAGATGCAGCCCAATTTGGAGGTGCAGTGACTGGCTGAGAACTAGAAGGGACTAGAGGAAAGCTAGGTGCTGCGCTCGTATCAATACGGGCTAAGCCTCCTAATGCTTCTAAATTTGGTGTGACTCTTCGTTTCGCTGCCATAAATTATACCTTTGGATCGTAAAATGCCCCTCGCTTACCTTTATAATCTCCACCTATATCTGCAGCATCACTAGCAAAATCTAGCATAGCTTTAGCGCCTGAAGCCTGATTAATAGGACGGAAGATACTAGACAATCTTGTGCCTCCAGAAAGTGTGATACGATCCATGCTTTGATCAATACGTGCTGACGCTAGATCAGCTTGAGTTTGTGAAGCGTGAGATACTTGAGCTTGTCTAGAGATATAGTTACGAACCCCAGCATCATAAGACTGTCCTTGTACTCCTGCTTCACCTGCAGAAGTTCGGAACTCACCTTGCATAACTAGACTTCTCCTCTGAAGCTCACTTTCCTCTTGATGTAATTGTTTTAACAAAGCCTGCTTACGCTCCTGAGCATCCCCATGCTCCATATGAGTCATCTGTTGTTGAAGGGCTGCGTTTTGATCCTGCTTCTTAGCGGCAGCTTCAGCATCATACTTCTGTTGCTGGTAGTTAGTTATGTGGGATGCCGCTGATATAGCAAGCATCGTTCCTAAAACCAACATGTCACAAGCTAACGTCACACCTTCAGGTGCTTTAAATAGTAAGTCGTAAAGTTCAGTCATCTTTGTATTTCCTAAATAGTATAAATGTTCTTTTTTCTGTTCCGTAGTTTGGTATCTCTCTTACAAAATCAAATCCCAACCAACGTAGCCAGTTAAGATGTACTTTGTTTCTTGCGTCAATGACATTCCATAATAGATTATATTTTTCATGTAGTTTATCTAACCAGATTCTGGAGTGTCTGACGAAAAGAGTTCCGTGGGTAGTGAGATTTTCAGTTCCGAGCAGCCAGACAATGCCGCTTTGGGTATGCTCAGAGTGACGTGTACCAAAGATTCCGCAAGGTTGTCCTGTGGCTCTAACTCTAATTGTGTAACAGGGGTCTGATTCTGCGGCTCCATCGACAATGACTTGTACAGGAGGTGTCCTTGTGGATGCCGAGATTTCAGCCAAGTCAGCGGGACGTAAGTTGGCTGCGATGTATCTGGCATCATGTTCTGATGAGGGTTCAACATCTAATTTTCCAAAGCTCCATTTAACTGCTCCATCTACTTCCTCTTGAAAAGACTCTAGCTTCATAGTCGATACTTAAAAAATCTGCAGGGTAAGGTGAAGAGTTTGTCAGCTTCATTCCCAACCTGTCGTTACGTTCCTGTATAGGAAACTTAAATTTACCTGCCTGTAATTCTGCCGTTCCTTCCAAAAGATTCTGAACAGCATCTGTAGAAAATGTATTCTGTAATGTATTGTGAAAGTTAGTTGCTAGATGAGCATTATGAGTTACAGCCACTGAGAAACTACGAGCATTAGCATACTCTAGTAATCCACGGTGTAACTGATACCTACCTGTTTCTGTAACTTTCTGCGATTTAAGGAATGGCTGAGAGAATGTATACTCGAATGTGTATGGCAACCCTACAAAAAACTTCTTACCTGTTAAGTTTACATCTACGGTAAATGTTGTAGAGGTAATGTTGGCAGGAGTTTTAATTACAGAGTCTTCAGTAACTAACCTATGGGCTGTAGTCATAGGATAATTGGTAGGTAGCGATACTGTAGTCACTCCAGTAGTGGAGTTGTAGCTTATGTTTAAGTTCTCAACTCTGCTATCCAAAAGGACTTCATAGTCCATGCCATCATCTTTTAATTCATCTTCAAAAGTTAAAGATTCTAAGCACATGACATGAGTATCCGTGGCTATCTTCCTACGGATTAACATGTACAAAGTATTATCGATAAAGGAAATATCCGTAATGTAATCTTCGGTTCCTCCAAAGGTATACTTAAACCAAGCTGCTTGAATCTTTTGGTTCTGATTATCTAGATGATACTTATGTACATACAAAGTGGCACTAGTGGTATCCGACGTGATTCCACATACTACATCTTCATTAGGTGCGGCAACCAACTTACGTAGTGTCTTACTGATATACTTAGGAACATGAGCAGTAGCATCTCCAGCCTCTATTAGTTCTGCATCACTTCGGGACACTCCTAGTTGACCCACTCCGCTAAACCCTGTCCGTTGAAATCCATAGAATACTGAATCACCACTAACAGTAGGCTTAACAGTATCGAGGTTAACAATTTCATTCGATGGTGAGAGCGTTACTGTTTTGGCAGATAGATAAGGATCAGCATCCAAAGTAAATTGTGTCTGGTCACTGAAGATAATAAGACGCTCATTCCAAGGTATTGCACTATGTAGCTTACTGACTTTATTGGTACTAGCAGTTAAATCGATTGGGGCTGAATCTACTAGAGCCGCTACTGTAGTTCGGAAGAAGTTAAAGTATTCACCGGCTTCACTAAAAATTATATTCTCTCCAGAAAGGAACCCTAGACGATTCCTGAATAAGAAGATGTCGCTAATAGTGTTATCAACAAAAGATGGGAAAGGATTAGATTCATCATCACCTGCATCCTTATGTGACCAGTCTAGAGGTCGGACAGTAAACGAACCATCTGCTTCACTAACAATCCCTAATGGCATTGTTTCTTTGTCTAATTTATAAGGCTGATCATAGCCTAAACATTCGACCCACCTTCCATGTCTTAACTGTGTAGCGTCTTCAACGTCTGCTTCAAAACGAAGATAATAATCATCTGCTTCTTCTCTAGCTTTTCCAACGACTTTAACTACATGGCCATGCCTACAAATATTAGGTAAGTCAGATGTTTCATCTACTTCAAAGTAAGTTAAGGCCATTGCTTTACCTCCTGCATCATCAGACACTTGAATAGAAAAGGGATCGTTGGTTGGATGCTTAATGGCTAACGTGTAACCATCTTGTACTACTCTCCAGTTTGATGGGGCGTTACCGATACGACTAGAGTCTGTTACTGTAGCTGACGAGTGGCTTAGTTTATTTATGAAGTTACCGTTTGTTGTATATTTAAGACCTAACCCTTCTTCTTTGCAGTTGTTGGCTGTGCTAGTTGTATATATTTTACTTAACTTTAAACCATTAGCTCGTCGGGCGTATCCATTAGTAGTATTAGCGACACCTGATTGAGTGGTATACGTAGTAGTTCCAGAACTAGTAGTTATCTTACAGTTAGAGCCTAATATCTCCGCAATACGTTCTGTACCTATTGCTTCTTGATCTTTATTCCCTGTCCATTTAGGAGTCTTATAGAAAAATTCTCCATCTTCTATTTGAGTGCCGCTAAAAGATGCCGCTGTAGTGTCAACGAATTTACCTCCATCTGTTCTTTCACCACGTATGAAGTTCGCTCCTGCAGATGGGGATTTGTAACCAGCGTAGGCTATATGTCGGTGTTCGCCATAGATTATAGTTAACTCTTGGTAGGTGTTTCCACCAGTTAGACTTACACTTCCGATTGTTTCGTCTGGCCCCATTGTCCATTCATGTATCGGGCTGGGCGCACCCAGACCAAAAAACCTTGTAAGTTTTATGTCTTTACCTTTTGGGCCTAAGTGTAGTTTATCAAACCATAGAGTAGATGCCCGTGGAGTTCCTGTATTTACATTACCGTTTTCAAGAAGTTCAACTAACTCCCACTCACGTCCCATTTCAGTTCCTTCAATAAAAGACTTTAGATGTTCAACAGATGTCCTATAGGTTGGGACAATATTACTCAGGTCATCGTTACGATCTGCCCAATCAAAGTTGACCCATATGTTTATTATTTTTTGTACCTTGTCGTACTCAACAGCGGCATATTGATTTGAGTCACTTCCCTTACCTGTAGGTAAAGCATCTGCATACAGATTTTTCCTATTGTCCTCATCACCTGCCATTGGATAAGCATAGGCTTTGCCTGTGTAGTCCCAATTTTGGAGAAGTCTTACTTGGTATCCATTAAGATCACTAGTTGATTTCTTTGCCCTGAGTCTTGCAACTGGAATATTTTTCCCATCAAATTTCCCTTCAAAATCGAAAGAAGATGTATCACCTGCAGCGCCATATTCTTTACTAACTCCTGCTCCTATCTTTATGGTATATCGTTTGTCATAGTTGGCAGTACGACAGGAGATAAAGGCTTCGTTAGATCGGTGGTACTTTATGTCGCCCTTTCTTTTTACTGTTACCTTCTTATTTACGAGGAAGGTATAGTCAGCTACAGTTACTGCTTCTAAATCTTCTGCAGGATTAGTAGCTTGGGCAAGGTAATCTAATCCTCCTTCAATATTAACTGGCTTCTCAGTCTTTGCGTTTACATCGAAGACTTTAATTCCACCAGTTACTAAAGAAAAATTTCCGTAACTAGTTGTGCTAATACTTTTTGCACCTATCTTTGCTGGAGTAACATCAGTCGATAGAAGTTGTCTTGGATTATAACTGAGAGGTTGATTGGTAGTTGTGTCTCCCCAATAAGCTATAAATACCCACGGTGGATTGGTTCCACTAAACGAAGTACCTTCATCGGTATCCCATAAATCTGTGAGTTTAATGTAATCAAAGTGTATGTCATACGAAGCGGTTCCAGTAGGTGTAAGATGGTCATTGTGAGGCCCACTAATGCTAGTGACTTTGACTCGCATAGCCTTATCTAGATTACGTATTGTACCTAACCGTATTAAATCTCCTGCTTGAATTTGCGTCAGATTTGCATTCCATCCGTCTAGCGCAGCACCGCTACCAAATTCAGTGTTATCGGCTGTATTATATCTAATACGGTTACATATGTTATCTCCACTTCCCCCAGTCATTAAGACAGGCGTTCCACTACTGTCGTTATAGAATGACCAGTGCAGAGCGCCAAACGCATTCCATCCATCATCATCTCCGTCAAACTCCCACTGATCGTCGGTGTGGTATCCTAAGTTTCTAGACAACTCACCTTCCCCACCTGTACCGACTTTCCCTAGAATGAATGTATTAGCAGCTACGGCAATGGCATTACCAGAACCGTCTACTCGGCCCATATGGTCAGCACTTAAAGCCCGTAGGGCATACGATGTCCCATTCTTCATTACAGTAGCAGCCTCGCCAAGTAAGCCATCTATTTTTATCTCATCTCCTGCAACAAATCCATGACCTGCAGCAAATCCAATAACAATAACCCCATCAACCCAACGTCCATCTGTATGACGGAAGCTCTCAATAGATAAAGAAGTTACATTAACTTGACCTAACCCAAGCACTGCACCGCCTGAAGTTTTAGATAAAGTAACTGTAGTGCCTGTAGTTTTAGTATAGTAAGTCTTACCAGATTCAATACCTTGAGGAAGCTGACCTCCAGAATCCTCCGTCATAAATCTGACAGGAGTATTAGCATCAATAGAACTTCCTACTGTTATGGTATTTGCGCTTTCATCCACGGCTGTGACTGATCGCTTTGTAAGTTTATCTACCGATAACAGGTATTGTTCCGAAGAGTCTCGGTTAATTGTGTGGGCAAATGTAGTATTAATATTCGCTACATCTACATCTATCTTGGAAATATATTTTGTAGGGGGACGCTTGACCAATCCTTTGATTGGAGAAGAGTATCCATTGATCTGTTCGGTAGCCTGAGAAGGAAACCTTTGAGATTCAGCTTGCTGACTGACTCCTTGGGTCAGCGTAGTTACGGCGTTTTTTATTAAAGGCATCAGTTTTCACGGGTAAACGAAACAGATATTCCTGCAGACCTCGATACAGTGTAGTTTGCTAGAGGACTATTAAAGATATTGCAGTCAGCATTCTCAGCTTCATTCTGTATTAAATTCATGCGAGCTTCTTGTTCTTCTAAAGCTGCCATTTGAACTAACTCTTTATCTCCGACATATCTCTGGGCAAAGATTCGTGCTGCCTTCATAGTAATATATCTTCGAGCGTATTCTGGGAGAGTAGGTTCTCCTGTAGTAGTAGAAGTATCATCAAAATTAAACAGGAGTTGATACGTAATGACTGCTTTTAAGCTGTCTGTAAATTTATATGTAACATTCCTTCGGTCATAAAGGAACTTCCCACGAACTACAGGGTCAATACCGACATACCTATAAACAGACACATCTATGTTTAACACATTAGTAGGAACTGCTATTCGATCTAAATAAGTTAAAGACGTACCACTAGGAGAGCCGTCTAACGTGGCTAAAGTATCTGAGTTAACTACAGTTACAGTGAAATTGACTGAACCAACACTAACATTTTCCCCTTTAACTAGATAATGTTTTTGACTTCCTGAGTTGATCTGTTGACCGGAGGTAGTGACGGCTACAGTACCTGTCCCTTTAGCTAACTCAATACCGTCAAGTCTGTTGAAGTGCCAACCTTCAGATTGTACAGCGGTGTCTACTTCTTCTAAAACTTTCTGTGCGTCGTTAGCTTCACCGGCAGTAGACAACTGATTGACACGGGCTTGTCCTATAGTGGACAGCATCTGATTGACTGCTTCTAATTTTGTAGTTGCCATCTTATTTATTTTTTATTTGCTTCGTCAGCTAGAGCCTTGGCGTTTCTATCCATACGTTTATAAATCCCTCTGCCTATCTTTTCACCTTTTTTATTGTAGCCTCTTTTAGAAGATCGATAACCCTCATGCCTGATGTATTCTTTTGAGGCTTCTTTATACTTACCTTGGTTAATTAGCTTAATTGTATTAGGACTACCTGATAAGTCTCCTCTATATACACCATCTAAAACTGCACCTTGTAAGTTAGCAGACATTGATTCCATTTTAGGAAATAATCTTTTGGCTGTTTTTAGTTTCCTATCGATATCATACTCTACCAGTTTGTCCATTTGCTTATCAGTCAGGGGTATCTTCCCTGCCATTACAGCATCGAACTTGAAATTTTTTCCAAATAAATTACTGAACAGTTTCCGATCAGTTTTTTCTATCTTATGTCCAATACCTATTGTAGGTATCTTATAAGGATCGAGATACCAGTAACCATCTCGGTTAGGTTTTCCCTTACCTTCTTCAATCAACAGCCTAGCTTTGTAGTCAGCCTTTGGATTAGCAGGTTTTACTACAGGTTTCCTGTAGTTCAAGGCTCCGTGTACTTGTCTAAGTTCTGTTGGTGTTAGTTCCATTATAAAAAAAAAGAGAACCCCCCAATATTTCAGGGGGATTCTCTTTGAATAAGTTATTACGCTGAATCCCCCGGCTGTAAGCCGTCAGACCATACAACAACAGACTCAGGGCGTAGAGGCCCGTGACCCATGCTGTACTTAGCAACAAAGATGTTACCTTGACGTTGAATCAAGTACTCAGACTCCATTGTTAAGTCCTGTAATTTAAGCGTACCGAAACCACCTTTTTGGAAAACTATTCCAGCTACATCAGAATAATCCATGTTGTAGTCGTTTCCAGTTTGACCAATCCAGTTGTTTTTATGACCGGTTTCTGCACTATTAGGTAGATGATTGCTAACAAGTAGTGTTATACCAGCGACACGGGTAATAGTACCTGCAGCTAACGAACCTTCACCTCCAACATCCTTGTTGATCATGGACGAGCCAATTACATCTGTACCAGAAGTATTGTTAACTAACTCGTAGTACATAGCAGGAGTGATGATTGCAAAACGATCACTTGAAGGTACATCCTTCTCATCTAGCAAACGTGCAGACTCAAAGAGAGCCTTACGAATGACAGACGCAGTAGGAGTGTGCCGTAACTTGTTTAGTAGAGTGCCAGCACTAGCTGTGTTTACAGAATCGTAGCCAAGACTAGCGATTTGATCTGCAGACTCTTGAGCAGGAGCATATGTAGGATCACCTGCTTTCGCATAGACAACAGAACCACGTTTGGTTTGTCCTTGTATCCAAGATGCCGACGGAATTAACCCTGTTGCATCAGCGGCAGTCCGATCAGCAGCTTCTTTCACACTCTGTGCTACACCTGTTTTGATGGCAACCTTGAGTACGTTTTTGTCAAACTGATTAGCCAGAGCTTCACCAAGTTGATGAGTATACGGAGCGCGAACATCAAAATGAGATACTAACTCATCAATAGAAGAGATGAATGTCGAAGACATCAAAATCTTATCGATGTGAATCAGTACTTCACTCTGCTTCATATTATTTATCCCGCCGCCATCAGTTTTGCCGTCACCAACAGCATTACCTAGTATGTCAGAGCCGGGGGTATAATATCCAGCGTTGGCTGTACCAATTACTGGGAACTGTGCAGATTTTCCTTTGCTGATCGTTCGGATCGTATGCAAAGGTTTCATTATATTCTTCTCATCGAAGACCGTCATGACCTCTCCTGCAAATTTCTTGAGGAAGAGACCTGTTGTATCATCAGCGTAGAGTTTAGAACCTACGCGACCGCTTACCGGTTGAACCGGTGATGATGTATTATTAGCGAATAAGTTTGGGGTATAAGCCATATCTATTTATCTTTCTTTTATATTAAACAACTAAAACAACTATAGCACTCACTATAGTTTCACACACACAACCCTTCGATTGCGCTCCCTAGTTGTCTGACCTAGTCAGGCTATTCAGCGTCCCCTTCGGGTAAATCTAGCGGCCCCATTAACCATCCTTCAGGCAGAGTGACTTTGTTTTTAGAAAGTTCCCACTCAGTACCAGTCCAGTAGTAAACACGACCTGTGACATCTGGCCCTGTACGAACCAAGATATCACTCGGCTGAATGAAGACGACTTTTTTCCCACTTGTCAAGCATCCGGTTAGCCCAAGCGTCCCGCAACTTACGAGGAACAACAGGAGCCACCGAAGCGGTGACAGGTTTAGCAGCATCACTCAGTAGAAGTTTCAGTATTTCCTTCAGGATTACTATTAGTATCTCCATTTAGTTTTACTTGTGCGTCTATCGCATGTTTTTTAAGTGTCAGTCTAGAGCCTGTATAGCCTAAAGCCACTAGCGTAGCGGTGATTAACCCTACAACTCTGGCCCCTAATTCACTCTCGTCGATCAGTCCTGATGCAGTCAAAGCACCTACAGCTACCGCTGCAATGCTCATCCAGAACTCTGTACTTTTGTATCCTGCTTTTTTCTCTATCGTGTTCATGAAAGGTTTCCTGATTTTGCTAGTTTTCTCTCAACCATAGCGTGGAACTTAGTATCTCCAGCTTTATATAAAGGATTCTTCATGTCTTGCATCAATTCATAGTTAGAGCCATACCCACCTTCGACTGCTCTTGATGTACCTTGAACTAAATCAGGCGACGTAGAGCCTCCAGATTGAGCGTACTGTGCATACAGCCCTTTGATTGCTAACTTAGCTACTCCTAAATCTCCATTAACTGCTTGATTATAAGCATCTAGATCGGCTTGGTCTAAGTTTTCAGAGGCCCAACCTACCATGTTCTTGTAGGTTTCTTCACCTCCAGCTAAGGAATACATGTCATTTAACTGTTGATTCCTAGCTAACTCTCTACCTTCGATGAAACTGTCTACTAAATCTTTAGAGATTCCTTTCTTTTCTAGAGCTTTATAAGTCTCTTCACCCAGACCACCTTCGGTATCATACTCAGTTTGGTACTGATCGAAATCTTCTTCTGTAAGTAGCCCTTTTTCTTCTGCATTCCTTGTTGAGAATTTTTTTTCAAGTTCTCCGTAGGCTTTTGCGAGGTCTTGAGGGTCAGAGAATTTTGGAGGAAGCCAATCAGGTCGCTCCGCTCCTTGTTCCTCTTGATTGTTTTCAGGCTCCGTGGCTTCTTCTGCCGTAGTTTCCAATTGTGGGTCATCGGCAGGTGTTTCGTCTGCTCCTATAGTTACTCTCTCCATTATTATTTTTTCTTTTTATTTTTTTTACAATCACCTTTACAGCAATCTTCAAAACAATCTTTATTAGTACACATTATTCTCCTGCTTGTTGTGCGGCTGCAGCCATCTGTTGTAACTGCTCTGGATTTTCTTGAGCCATTTGCCCTGCTATGTTTGCTACATTAGGGGCGACTTGCTGAGCCATTGCTTGTTGAGCCATCTGTTGTTGTTGTTCTTGTATTTCTTCTTCAGTTCTGACTAGACCCTCAACATCAATACCCAGCGAAGTAGCTCGGCGCTTCAGGTAATCACTCATGTTTACATATGTAGCAAACTCTTCACCTAGAAGTTGGCTGGCTCCTGATACAAAGCTATCTAATTTATTTAGATCATGTCCTCTACCAAGGGCTTCCAAGCCGGTAACGATGGTTGGCTTGACGATCTTTTTAGGTAACTTAGGGAGTCGGCCTGCCTTTTCCATTCTGTCCATCAGTCTATTGACTAAAGGCATCTGGAATTCCTGAGACAAGATAGAGTAGACGCCACCTAAGACATCCTCTAATTCTTGTGCCATAAATCTAATCTCTTCTGCAGTAACACGTTCACCTTGTCTTTGAATAGATGTATTCATTAAGAAGGCGAAGCCTAGACGCTCCTTGATTTGTGCTATAGTTTCTTGAGCCACCCTGAAGTCGGCAAATTTTTCCATCTGCAGACAAGTGACATCTTGTGCATTGCCCTGAACGATAGCACCGTTAGGAGAATTAGCCAGAATGCGTGGGCGTGTGGTTCCATTTGGATTTACTAAAAATAATACTTTAGCTGCAGCGGCTGACCCTTGGACAATAGCCTGAGTCAATCCTTCGAGAGACTGAAGATCACCTATGTACTCTTCAATAAACCCTCGTCCATAATCTTCATTCTCGATACGAGTATAACGCAGAGGCATCCAAGGGTTACGATCCATTGGATAAGTACCCTCAGCTTCTGGTATGTTTAAGTCTGCAACCTCTTGTCTTACGTGCCACTTATCGTTTGATCTATAAATCCCTGTGTAAACATCTACGGATTTCTGACCATGCTCATGACTAACCTGAGTGTCGCCCTCCTGCTCCAACATTTCTCTTATTGAAATAGGCAGAACATTAGGGTCAACAGATTCTTTTACTATAATAGATTGAACGTTACCCATAGGGTCACGCTTACATGTATACCTATCTAAGTTAAAGACACGAAGACCGCCTTTGTCTGGTACATATAGTAGTACATTTCCTGCTACCACTAGTTGCTTCAAGGCTTCAAAGACTCCAACTCGAATAGCTGAGGTCTCTACCTCACTCTGGACAGCCCTCTCCATTTCTGCGAGAGCTTTCTCTAATTCAGTTTGTAATCCTTCTTCAGCTTCGCCTCCACTCTCCTTCTCAAATTCATACTTGTCTATAATCAGACGGAAGAATGGAGAGTTAGGTGGAAGTAAGGCTAATAAAAGTTTAGATGAGAGATTGTTTACCCCTCTGGCTCCTATACCTTGATGCGGTGTCGAGTACTCAGTACTTGAGGTATTGCTATCTGGAGGTACAAGATAAGGAATAGTAAGAGCAGCAGCATCCCTAGCCCTACGGAGAAAAGGATCACGACGCTGTTCGCAAGCGGCGTAGTACGACTTGAGTGTGCCAATGTCCATGTCTAATTGTATATACCGCCTCGTCCACCACCAGAGTTGACTCCAGTTGGGGCTGCGGCACGATTGATTACTAAGTCTTTACGACCAGACCCTCTTTTTCTGTTCTTCTTCTTAGGGTCTGCACCTTTCTCTACCTTGGGAGCTACGTCCATTAGTTTAGGTTGAATAGGAGCAGCCGGTGGAGCCATCTGTTTTATTTTAGGTTTTCTAGCTAGACACATTTTTTAGTTCCTCGTTCACACTTTCAAGTGCTTTGACTACAGATACTTGGCCCTGTCTAAACCTTATTTCATCTAAGGTTGAATCCTTATCTGGCATTTTATCAGGGAACACGTTCCGTAACCAGATGATAAGGTCTTCAGTCACCGTAGGCAACTTCTCGTTAGCATAATTTAAAGGAAGGTCAAGCGGCATTTTCTGTCATTTTTAAAGTGGATAGCATATTTGCTACAGATTTGTGCAATTCTTTCTCAGTTCCATCATTATTTAATACGTAATCAACTGAATGATAATCCTCCATTTCAGTCTCGGTAGGATGTCGGTCATGGTCTACAGCTTCTTGTATATTCTGGTACGTCATGTTGCGCCTCTCGATTTTAATCAACCTTCCTCCTTTATTCTTGATGAAGTCAGCTTCATTAGGGAAACGAACATCTGTTATGAAGATATTCTTATAGTTCCCTGCAGCTTTATCTAAGGCTGAATCCATCTGTTCGATCCAGTAGTCGGAGCCGCAAAATTTTCTGCGAAAATCTGTACCCCATACTTGAAGAAGCGTACGAAAATCTTGTTTGTGTTCTTCTATGAAGTCTACTCGGAAGCCTGTAATCTCACTGACTTCTAACTTCAGAGGGTCAGCAAATGCTATGCGCCCTACTGGAGCTTCTAATAGTTCTGAAGCTATTTGATATACGGTATCTTTCCCTGATTGTTTCTTTCCTGCTAGGCCTATTATGTTCATGTCGGAGTCCATTGTTTTATTTTTCTGGTTCTTAAACTGTAGTTCTCTACTCTTAGTATCCTAGCAAGTCGCGCTTGTTGAAGTGCATCTGCTTCAGATAAATTATTTGCTTCATAGCATTTTACTACAGCTTCCCATGTAGGTGTCTTCTGTAGTATTCGGTCTGCTCTAGTGGGGCCAACTGTTGGACAGCCTGCATAGCCGTCGGTGGAATCTCCTACTAGTGTTTGTGTTAGATGATTATAGTCAGCGGCTTCCTTAGAAATCTTTTGAACTCCTAACTCTACAGTATTCCAGTTCCATAGATAGCAGGGGATGGTCTTCATGTCTTTATCAATAGACACAATGATCTTCTTGTCGCCTGCATAATACATAGGGTCAGTAGCCCACACCCCTAATAAGTCATCGGCTTCTAAGTCATCATGAACCTGAGCATTCCACTTGTGGTACAGTTCTTCACGTAGACAAGGAAGTCCTATAGGTTTCCTCGTTTTCTTACGGCTGTTCTTGTAGGTGTTATCTACTTGATGACGGAAGTTAGTTTTAGATGAGAGAGCAACCTCAATTTTATCTGCCTTCAATGCTGCAGCGATTCGCTCAATCTCTAAGTTCATTATATGTTTAGCTTTACGGGTATCAGTGTGGAGTGTCCACATATCATCACCCCAGTCAGTAGCTACTTCGGAGCCGCTTGCATGTTTGTATGCAATGATGTCCCCATCTATAAGTAAGACGTTCATTTAGTAAAATGTTTATGGAACCATTCAAAGACTTGAGGGTTATCACCCCAAACTGTAGACAGTCCTGTTTCTA
>Ga0315315_10001268_pt1 | contig 23006 bp, 12 predicted proteins | sample M140m3416metaG_FD_203699 | JGI IMG/M metagenome (GOLD analysis project Ga0315315, IMG submission 203699) | Ammonia-oxidizing marine archaeal communities from Monterey Bay, California, United States - M1 40m 3416 | ecosystem: Environmental > Aquatic > Marine > Intertidal zone | place: USA...
TTCATTTAAACGGAACTCTAACGGTAAGTTAGTGTCTGAGACTAGTAAACGCGAGCGTAAGAAAAAGTGAAAATAGTTAACGATAGAGCAGTTGTACTTAAAACCAAACGGCCTCATCTCATTACCGAGAAAGTAAAGAACTATAAAATACTTGCAGAGGACAAAGGTGTTTACAAAATTGTAATCCCTTGGGGTCTAGAAGAAGCTCAAGTACTTGCTGACCTCAAAGTAAAACAGATTAGCTCTCCTATGTTTAGGGACTATGAGTTTAATGGTAGGTACAAACCATTTGCTCATCAGAAGGATACATCTTCTTTCCTTACGCTAAACAAAAAAGCTTTTTGTTTTAACGAACAAGGTACAGGTAAAACAGCTTCTGTAATATGGGCAGCAGACTATTTAATAAACGCGGGTCAAGTAAACCGCATACTCGTAATATGCCCTCTATCCATTATGAAGTCGGCGTGGCAAGAGGACTTGTTTAAATTTGCTATGCACCGTACTTGCTCTGTTGCTCATGGAACTTCTGCAAGGAGAAAGAAAATAATAGAAGCAGGTGCTGAGTTTGTCATCATTAACTTTGATGGTGTTGCAGTAATTAAAGATGAAATAATGAAAGGCGGCTTTGACATGGTGGTAGTCGATGAGGCTAACGCTTACAAAAACGCACAGACTAACCGATGGAAAACCTTACGCGATATAGTTGCCGATGTTCCGTGGCTTTGGATGCTTACAGGTACTCCAGCAGCGCAATCACCTGTAGATGCGTTTGGTTTAGCAAAGCTAGTAAACCCAAAGAAAGCACCTAAATATTTTGGACAATTTAGAGATCAAGTAATGTACAAGGCTTCCCAGTTTGTATGGAAGCCCAAAAGAACAGCAGACAAAATAGTGCATGAAGTTTTACAACCCGCTATAAGGTTTGAAAAAGACCAATGCTTAGACTTACCCCCTCTTACGTATGTAGAACGTGAAGCACCTTTGACTAAACAACAAAGCGCCTACTATAAATTACTTAAAGAGCGAATGATGATGGAAGCGGATGGGGAACAAGTAACCTCAGTCAATGCTGCTACTAACCTTAATAAGTTATTACAGATATCAGGGGGTGCGGTCTATTCGGATGATAAACAAATAATTGAGTTTGACGTTAGTAACAGACTCAAAGTAGTAAAAGAAGCAATAGATGAGTCTTCTAACAAAGTGCTGGTGTTTGTACCCTTTACTCATACTATAGAATTACTAAATGATTTTCTAAATAAAAATAACATAACGTGTAAAATAATATCTGGGAAAGTATCAGTAAATAAACGAAGCGAGATAATAAAAGACTTCCAAGAAACTGATAATATAGAAGTGCTTATTATACAACCACAAGCTGCATCTCACGGACTTACTTTGACCGCTGCTAACACAGTCATTTGGTATTCCCCAGTAACAAGTGTAGAAACATATTTACAAGCAAATGCTAGAGTAGACAGACCGGGGCAACACAGCCCAATGACGGTTGTACACATACGTGGTAGTGAAGTGGAGACACGTTTATATAATATGTTGCAATCCAACATAAAACATCACCATAAAATAATTGATTTGTACAGAAAGGAAATCAATACTTGACACTGTAAAACTCCCTGCTAAACTAGTCGTCCCGACTTAATAGGAGGAGCGATGAAAAAGCAAACACCAGATCAACTTGCCGACATTTATATAAAGATGAGGGAAGTGATAAAAGAAAAGGAAGAAGAAATAAAAAGTATTAAAGCCCAACAAGAAAAGGTTGAGCAGGAACTACAAACGTTTCTTGAGAAAGGAAATATAGACAGTATAAGAACACCGTATGGAACTGTTACACGCCGAGTGCATACTAGTTTCTGGACTAGCGATTGGGAATCAATGCACGTTTTTCTTAAAGACAATGACGCTTTACATCTGTTAGAGAAACGCGTGCATACTTCTAACATGAAAGAGTTTTTAGAATCTAACCCTGACGTTGCACCACCGGGCCTTCAAACTAATAGAAAGTTTATTGTTTCTGTACGAAAGCCACCTAAGAAGTGAGAAGGATAAAAACACAACAGGGGCGGTTTGTTCATCCGTACACCTATGAGTCTTTAACCTCATTAGATGTAGTGATAGTTGATCCGGGTATTCTATCTAGAAACTACTACGGATTAGATAGTGAATTAAAATGTTGGTCTTCTAATTGTGACTTTCCAGACGAAGCAGTTTTGGCAAGTAACAAGCAAGCGCCGCGTTGTTTAGACTGTAGTAAAAGTATAAAGAACGCAGGTGTTGGAGGAAGAGCTGCTTGTAAATTTTTTACTAAGATTAAGGTAGCTTTTCTTTCCGAAGAATATCTTTATGAAATCAGACTGGGTGCTTTGAGTTTGTTTTCAAAAGAAGATAACAGGATGAGTTTATATAAGTACGTAGCTTATCTTGAGCGCAACCAAGAACATATTGGTAATGTGCTAACCGAAATATATTTTGTACAGCACCGAAACTTTTACAAAATGTTTTTTAAACCAGTTCGACCTTTAACAGAGGAAGAGCTTGCGAATATACAACAAACAAAAGAAACAGAGGAAATATTTATGGCTAATCAATCTCACATTATAAAGAACGTAACAGCCCGTTACCCACGTTTGGATCAACCATACAAGTTTGATCGTAAAGCAGGGGCAAATGGTAAAAGCGTTCCATGTGATGCAACTGTACAAGGTAGTAGTTACGATTTAGATTTTGTAATGAATAAAGCACAAGCAAAAGAACTCCATGAGTTAATGCAAGATGCGTATACCAACGCACCGGGACGTGACAAAAGCTGGCCTAAGAAACTAGAAATTAACTTTAAGAAGTTAGATGATGGTACTTTTGCAGGGAAAACTACTCGTAAAGCATCTTATGACGGTGTTCCAACATCTCCCCCTTTACAGTTTGATGCGAAGAACAAAGCGTTAGGCCCGGACTTTATGCTTACTACAGGTAGTATAGTAAACATAGCAGTAGAGTTTATACCTTATAAAATAGAAGCATCAGGAGCAACAGGTGTATCTCTTAGGCTTCGGGGCGTACAGGTGCTTAACTATGTACCTTATAAGGCTCCTTCACCTTTCGATGAAGAAGATGGCTTTACAGCAGACGAAGACTCATCAAATCCTTTTGAATCAGTTGATGCAGAAGTAAAAGAAAAACCTGAAGCAGACCCTTTTGATGACGAGGAAGAAGTTAAGGAACCTGTCAAACGTAAAAAGAAAAAAGATGACGACGATGATGATGACGACATCGAAGACATCATTGCAAATTGGGGTGATGAAGACTAATGAGTTACGGCTATACGACACGTCTCGGTAGTCTGAATAAGCAAGCAGATGGTTCTCTTCTGGGAGTTAAGTTAGGCAGGGTGTGTATTAAACACGAAGTACCTGTCATTGACGTAGCTTCCCAGTTGGGAGTCAGCAGGCAAACCGTGTACAACTGGTTTATGGGAACGCATGAACCTAAAGAAGAATTAACTCTTTATATACAAGAACTAATAGATGAATTAAAAAGATGAATAAATATGACCTGCTAGATCATGTCGTACCAAAAGGCGGCATCTATAGTGTGGTCGGCATGAAGGAAGGTAAACCAGTACCAAGGTTTACTGATAGCTTAGAAGAAGCACACGAAATGGCGGATGCTTTTTCAGAGCAAGGTTTAGATGTTTATTTTGCGTTAGGTAAACTTAAAGAAAAAGGAAACAGAAGAGTAGACAATGTAGAATCACTTGGAGCTATCTGGCTAGATATAGATTGCGGTGGTGATAAAGCAGATAAGGTAGAAACGTCTACGGGTTTACCACAAGGTTATGCTGATAGGAACGAAGGCGGAAAAGCACTTGTAGAATTTAGTACAACCGTCGGTTTACCTGAACCAGTAATAGTAAATTCAGGATATGGTTTGCACGTATACTGGGCTTTTACTGAAGAAGTGCCTACAGAGAAATGGCAACCTATAGCAAATAGACTGAAGGACATCTGCGTTACGCAGAAGTTTTATGCTGACCCTAGAGTTTTTGACGCTGCACGGATACTACGTGTACCGGGCACCTTTAATCATAAGGGTACTCCTCCTAGAGAAGTAGTAGTCAGAAATCCTAATACCAAACGGTATACACCTGATTATATACGCGAGTTGCTCGGCGTAGACCCTACTTTAGTAGTGAAGAAAAAGAGTAATACGTTTACACCAAACGCGTTAGAAAAACTATTCGATCAGAATACAAACTATAAGTTTTCTAAAATAGTAGGCCGTAAAGACCCGTGCCTACAGCTAAAAGATAGTCTTATAAATAGAGACACTCTTATAGAACCACGATGGTTTGATGCGTTGTCTGTGGCTAAATTTTGTGATGACGGCGCTAAAGCTGTGCATAGTGTATCCATAGGACATGCTGATTACGACTACGCTACTGTAGAAAGAAAAATTGTTGGCATAAAAGGACCGCATTCTTGTGAAGAATTTAAAAAGAATAATCCTGATGGCTGTAAAGAATGCGTACACAAAAACAATAAAGAGATTAAGGGTCCATACAACTTAGGTAAAATAGTAAAGAAAGCCACCAGTAGTCCCATTAATAAATTTGAACCATACTTTAGGGGGCAAAATGGAGGCGTATACAAAAAGGATGGGGACGATGCACAGTTTATATATGACCACGACTTTTATTTAAAGAAACAAATGTGGGATGACGTGGATGGATACCAATCTGTTTTTGTGTTTCATTCTCCACATGACGGTGTGCGCGAGTTTTCCATACCTAACGATGGGTTGGAAAAAAGACTGCTTATAAGAACTCTTGCAAAAAACGGAGTAGTGTCAGGTGTATCAAACCAAGGATTTCTTCACGAGTACGTAACTACTTCCATTAGATTACAGCAACAAGAAAAGGCATCAGAAACAATGAGAAGACAATTTGGGTGGGCAGATGGCGACACTAAGTTTATCGTCGGGGAAAGAGAGATAACCGTGGATGGGGTGTATCACTCTCCTGCTTCTTCAGTAACTAAAGCGTACGTAGCTTATTGCGAACCAAGAGGCACTCTTGAGAAATGGCAAGAAGTATTTAATTTATATAATGAGAAAGGGCTAGAAGTGCAAGCATTCGCTGCGCTGTCTGGGTTTGGCTCTCCCTTGCTAAAGATTACAGGACAAAGCGGAGCAGTTATAAGCCTTGTGCATAAGAACGCAGGTACTGGTAAAACTACAGTGCTACGCATGGCTAATAGTATATACGGACACCCTAAAGAATTGCTTGGTAAATTTAATGACACCCAAGTATCACGTATAAACAAATTGGGGATACTAAATAATATAGTTCATACTGTTGACGAACTTAGCAACATGGATGGCGAAGAAGTAAGTAACTTTGCTTATGAAATATCACAAGGGAAAGGTAAAGACAAAGGTAGAGCCGACATAAGTGGTAACCGTGAGAACTATACTACATGGAATAATATAACTTTAACTACAGCTAACTCTCCGTTTTACCAACGTTTGATGGCAAAGAAAGGTTTACCTGAAGGTGAACTTATGAGGATTATTGAATTTAACGTAGAACATGCGGGTGAAATTGTTACTAAAAACGGAAAGGACTTGTTTGACAGGCAGTTAAATGAAAACTACGGGCACGCTATTGTACCTTTTATACAATATATAATAGCAAACCCAGAGAAAGTTAAGAAAAAAGTAATAATGGTGCAAAACAAAATAGACAAAGAATTACGTTTGACATCACGAGAAAGGAACTGGTCAGCTATTATTGCAGCCAACATAGCAGGTGGGTTGATTGCAAACCAATTAGGTATAATAAAATTTGACATGGGACGCATCTACAAAAAAGCTGCTGAACTTATACAAATATTAAGGGAAGAAACTACAGCACCTGTGGATTCTTACGTATCTGTACTTGGGGCTTTTATCGTAGACAATTTTAACAGGCTGTTAATGGTTAATGGCGACGAAGATAAACGCAACCAAAAACAAAATGCCCCTATACTAGAACCTAAATTTGGCGAATTAGTTTTACGCTACGAACCAGATACAAAAAAATTATTTATACCTGTAAAAAAATTGCGGGATGCGTTAGATAAAGACTACACAGACTATAAAGCCTTTATAAAAGATTTAGGGACGCGTGGTATATTCATCGAAACTGTAAATAAAAGAATGTCAAAAGGTATGGCGTTTACAGCACCCGCACAAAGATGTGTGGTGTTTGACGCATCTCATTCTGAATTCATAGATATGTCAAAAGTGGTAGAGAAAGTTAAAGAAGATGCAGATAGAGAAGGTGGAATACCAGATCAACTGGAAAAAGTTTAAAAAGGGATGGTCGTTTTTTATCCCATGTTTAAAACCAGTAGAAGCTAAACAGATTTTATTGGCGGAAGCTAAAAGACTTAAGTACGAAGTGACTACTAAAATAACAGTAGAAGACGGAGTGCGGGGTGTACGTATGTGGAGAGTTAGCTGATACCACCGTAATAACTTATGTTTTCTAAATTGCGGAAGAAAGGGTCGAGGTTTCGTCTGAAGTTACGGTTAAAACGTATACCTGCTATGTACTCTCTTTCCGCTGCTCTACGTGATTTGTATGAACGGGTAAGCGTATCATTAGTAATTAGTCTGGGGTATGACCTTCTGAAGCTACTTATACGTTCATCTACACGCTTACGTAGTTCTCTGTCACCAGTAGTAATTGCCAAATAACGTGCTTGCAATAACTCAGAACGTTTTTTCATTACCGCATTTTCATATTGTTTAGCAAGTGCCCGTGTCTCATAAGTAAAAGATAAATTACCGGGAGTAAACCCAAGCGCTTGCATGTACAAATTATGAGCCTCCAAATCTTCAGTTATAGGACGACCATCTTTTGTTCTAGCGCCTTCTTCTAAGAAACGCATAGTTTTAAACCCATTACGTAAAAAGCTAGGTGCTAATCGTTCAAACCCTCTACCCAAATCTCCTTTTGATATTTCATTAAACGCAAGATTTATGTTCTCAGGAGCATCCATAACATAACTCCCCATAGGACCAAGCATTTGAAGAAACATAGCAGGGGCATAACCAAACTTTTCTATCTCATAAGGGTCTTCTCTAAACCCTATACCATTTGCAATACTAGCTCTTCCTGATACTTCAACATCTAGGAAACGATTAGTTGGACCTTTAAGGATTAGTTCAGATAAACCCAGTTCCTGCACTAAGTATTGACGAGCGTTGAATGGCGCATCTTCTTCATCATCAAACATATCATATACACTTGCAACTATATTAACTAACGTTGCAAGTGCTCCAAAAAAAGGTAGCCCAAACAGTCCACCTATGGCGTAACTCATGCCATACATAAGAAATAATTGTTTAAGAGCTGCTTTCTTTGTTGCTGCATCTTGGCCTTTTAGCACTTGGTGCATCGCCCTTCCTGTAACAAAAGCGCTTTGCCAAATAAAACCTTTAAACGTAAACATGACACGGCCTATATCATTCTGCATCCATTTGGGTGCAGTCGTAGCCATGCCTGAAGTATTTACATCTTTAACTATTTTCAGTGCGTAGTCTGCTGCTTCTTGGTCCGACTTGCCTTCAGCCTTCATCAAGTCGTATGCCATTACTCCAGTAGTAGCACGGTTATAACGTTCCGTTGCAGATATAGGCCAAGAAAGAAAACTAAGTAGTTTAGCTGTGCCAGTTCTATATTGTTCAGTGGTTTGTCTAGCCCCTTCTAAGACTTCTCTTTCTAAGGTGTGTCGTAGCTGACCGTGATCGCTTAGTGTTTTATACAAAGTTTGATACTTAGGATCAGAACCCCAATCAGAGTTTACAGCTACCTTACCCGCTGTCGTGAGCGCAGCGGCTGCTTTTACAGTACCAAAACGACCCGCAAGTATGGGGTAAGACATCAAAGGAACGGAGCTTAAGTTAACTAACGCAGAAGATATGTTACCCGACATATACATAAAGTAGCTGCCGCTAGTAGCTTTAGAAGCAAGGAACCCGTAAGTAGGGTTTAAAGTAAAATCTTCTCTTGATGCTATGTTTTCGGCAACTGATTGTATGGTTAATTCCGTAGGGTCTGAAGAATCAGTTTGAACATAACTTGCGCCCTGACTTCTTACTCTGTTAAACCCTTGTTGTATCTTACCGTTATATTTTATATCTGCTAGTTTACGTGACCACTTAACCATTGTGTCTCCGTACACACGCAGCACGTCTTCAGATGGTCCTAATACGTCCTCAGAACTTCTAAAACTTTGCATTACAGAAGACTCTGGAAACAAATCTACGTACGCTTCATATACATCTGTAGCTAAAATATCACTTTGTTTGTCGCCTAAACCTAACTCTTTTGCGCTGTCTTTAACTGCTTGCATCGCATCTGCAACAAAACCTTCGGGTGGTAAGGTTTTACGTGCTAAATCTTTTATACTATTTACGGTGTAGTATTCATTTTCATTTAGATCCGCATCACGTTTTCTTTTACGCAAGGCTTCTTTTTCTTCGTCCGTGGTAGCTTTTTCTAGGTCAGCTTGTATATCAAAACGTTCAGTTAACCCCCGTGCTTTTATCTCTTCGTTTCTTTTTGATTGAGACTCAAATGCAACTACAGTTTTCTTCCCTGTGTCTTTGTCTTTATAAACTAGTATAAACTCTCCGTACCTACGAGAAGGTATGTACCCTGCTATAGGGGGAGCTTCATCAAATTTCTTTTCTATTTCTTGCCTTAGTTGTGAGTTTGATATACTAGACAAAACTACATCTACGTAATCGTTATACATTCTATCAAAATCAGTACGCATAATTTTGTACATATTTTGTACAGACTTTCCGCCTTCCATCTTTCCTATTTTTTCAAAAGCAGCTTTTCCTTTATTGTAGGCTTTTAGTTCTTCCTCTACTTTAGCTTTTGCTTTCTTACTTGTTATATTAGAGGAGGCAGGGTTAGGAGGAGGTTTAAATATATCCACTCGTGCAAGCCTCATCTCCATAGCCATTTTACCCATTGCTTCGTAAGCAGCTTTAAATTTATGGGATATGATATGAAAGTCGTTATACTTTTTATTAGCCGCTTCTATACCTCTTTCTTGTTCTGCTTGACGCATCTCGGTGTTATCTATAATTTCTTTAGTGCCGGGTAATTCTTTTTTGTACAAATCAAACAAATTATCTAGACGTGCCGCACCTGATAAAATACCTTTTATCTTCCCTGCCTCTGGTCCTTTTACATTTTCCATTGCTTCTTTTAAACGACGAGCGCGGTAAGGAGGAAAATTAGCTAACACTTCTTTAAAAGCTACATCTGGATTCTCATTACCAAGGAATACACTTTCCGCAGAAGAAGGTTCTATGGAGGGCCGTGCAGTTAATATATCGTTTAAAAACTTAAGGGACTTGTCGTATGCACTTTGCCCTTTACGTATACCAAGAAAGTTTAGAATAGTTTCTACTATAGTATCCCAAAGGGATTTACTCTCCGGTGCTTTTATTTCTTTAAGTAAGTTTTGAAACTTAGAGCTACCTAATAGTTCTGCAACGAACTCATAAAGATCATTGCCTCCATACGCATCCCCCATTTGAGTCTTTATCGAAGAGTAAAAATCAAAAAGTTGTTTTACTTCTTTAGAATTAGGATCAGCTAAAATTTTATCCAAAGCTGCGTGAGAAAGTTCATGGAATACAGTTTCTTTGTTAAGCCCACGTTCGGGGTCTAAAGCTATTACTTTTTCATCATAGTAATACCGACCTGTTTCTTCTGGGTCAGAAAAAGATTGCAAACGTATCTTAACGCCTGTAGCCATATCGCGTAGCTTACGGATAATGGGTCTTATTTCTTTAGGCTCTGAATCTATAATCGCTTTAATAGTTCGATTAAGGTTACCTGTCCGAGCTGCTTCTGCTACTACAGGGTCTACGCTAGTATCAGGTAGAGACTTTCTTGATTTGAATTTTTTATTATCAGGTGCAGTTGCTGTACGTTTTTTTACTACTTCTCCTGCTATAATGTCACCAGCGAATGGGACTTCTGTTACTTTACGTCCGGTTGCTAGATAGTCTTTCTGATCTTGCTCCAAATTTGCTTTTACGCCAGCTATGCGCTCCGCGTCTAGTCGTTTCTGTTCTATCCGTGCTTTTTCTACCGCTGCTTTTTTCCCTGCTAAAACTATATCTTGTAATGATTTTGTTTCCTTTATAAATTCAAGCTCCCATTCTTTCCCTCTGTCACTAGGAAAATCTTTTAACGATTTATTTTTATATCTTTCAGTCATTACCTCGTTTGTACGTCTTATGGCTTCATCTCTAATAACATCATAGTCTGACGCAGTAAGTACTCCTTCCACTTGCCTTTGAAGGGTTTCTATATTAGCCTTTGTATCTTCGTCAGCTTGCGTTATTCCCCTTGCAAACTCCGTGTCTCCTTTAAGTTCATCTACAACCTCCGCTACTGTAACGTCTGTGTCTCGCACTGCTATTACTAACGCACTTCTTCTTGTAACCTTGACCCCCAAATCTTTAAATTCTTTGACGATTTCATCTGTTTCTAGCTTTCTTTTTTCTGTTGCTTCTTCATCTGCTATTCTGTCTGCTTCGTCTTTCGCTTTTCTAACGTCCGCTTCTGTATCTAATTGTTTTTTAAAAGCAGCATTTATAATGTCTTCTCTATATTCTCCTCTAAATCTTGCTACTAACTCTGCAAATTCTTTTTTTACTTCGGGGCTAAGTTCTGATTCAAAGTAAACCCAACTAGCCGCGTCTCGCAGTCCTTCTGCTTTTAAAGTAGTGCGTGTTATTGTGCCCCTCTTCAATCCAGCGGTACGGTTTTTAATAACTTCGTTTAAATCCTCTTCTGGAATTCTACTTATTACGCCTTTTAACCGAGTTGGTACTGAACTCGGGGGATTAACATCTATATCTTGTTTAATAGTAATAGGTTGCAATTCTTCTACAATGCTGTCTGGACTATTGGCAAGGTCGTACGCTATTTCATAAAGCCCTGCTTTTGGAGTACCTTTAACCACCGGAAGTTTAAAATATTTACTTGCAGCTATCGCTTTTTTTCCAGAGGGTCTTTCCTTTCTTACTTCTTTTAAAGCAGCTAAATTACTTTCTTTGTTAGCATCAAAACTTTTTAACTCTTTCTTATATGTTTCCTCTAAACTTTCTTTTTCAGCCAGTTTTTCTACTAGTCTGACCGGATCACCACCTTTTTTTGCTACGTTGCCTCTAACATCTACAGCAAATACTTGATTTAAAATATTTTTATGTTTGTTTCGTGTTTGATTTACTGCTTCTATGTCTTCTGTACGTGTAGCTACAGGTACTTTTGGAAATGCTTTTTTAATACGTTGCTTAAAAGATGCAATAAAATCTGAGCCTTCTGGGGGAAGAGGAGCTTCTTGGGCTATTGCTTTGTCTTGTTCTTCTAAAAATATTACAAAATTAGATTTTTTATTCTGTCCTGTTTGTTTTTTTCCAGAAGGATATACATAGTCTTTATTTGAATCGTAACCTCCTTCTTTTAAAAGTTTTCTTATTTCTGTGTCATATAAATCATAGGCATCGCTTTCTTCTTGCTGTATGGCTCCAAATCTTTTTCTAAACGTTGTTTGTTGTTTTTCATTAAGACCAAAATTAAGTTTTTTATTAAGGGCATCTAAACCTTCTTTGGTACTACCTTCTTTAAGGAAAGCACTTTTTATTCTATCTGGTTGATCTTCAAGTCCTTCTAAAAAAACATCCATAGCTGTTCGTTCATCAGCATCTAAAGATAAAGAATCTACTAGTTCAACATCTTCCTCTTCTTCTAGCTCTCTTTGCCTTTCTTCGGCACGTTGTTTAAACTGTGGTCCTAACCGCCCTGCTAACGCATCTTCTAATGCTCGCCTTCTGTTTTCTACAGCCTCTATTCCATCAGCTCCAAGTGTTTGTTCAGCCAGTTGTTGTAACTCTGGCCCAAGCATTCCCTCTAGTGCGTCCTCTATGTATGCTTGATCCCTTGGACTCGCATCGTTCATAGCTCCAAGTTTTATTTGTTCTTCAGCAGCTTTTAGTTTTTGTTGCCCTGCATAGCTTTCTGAGTCAGCAAACTCTCCCGATGCTTTATCTTCAGCTTCTCTTACTCTTTTTTGATATTCTTTTTCTACTTTGCGGCTGTTTATATCTACGTCTAATTCGGCTGCTATAGCGGCTTTGACCCTAGACTCTTGCTTTTCTTCTTCCTGTGCAGTTTCTTCATAGGACTGAAGGAACTCATCTAGTTCGGTCTTTGAAGCTTTTCTTTTTTCACGTTCAGTTTCTTCTTCTTGTGCTTTTATTGTTTGCTCTTCCGCTAGAGTAGCTAGACGTTCTTCTACCTCTCCAAGTTTTGTGCCTCTTGGTTTTATTGCATCTGAACCTACTGAGCTTATTGCTCCAACAGGCGCACCGACTGCACCTTCTAAGGTAGCAGCCCCTGTCACACCTCTGAATGTAGGTACGTCAAACCCTTCTCGTTGCAAGGCTACGTTACGAGTGAACTGTTCCTGTCCACCTTGTAGGGCTTCAGGTAATGCTTCTTTTAACGCTGTGCGAGATGCTTCTTTTATAATCCCTGCTTTAGTTGCGTTCTTTAGCCCTGTTTCAGATACACCACCCGCTAACTTTTGACCTACTGCACGGGTAAGTATTTTTGGTTCTATTCCCACTCTTGCAGCTAAAGCGCCAAGGAAACCACCAAATGCAATGTTGTCTAGGTTTTCTCCGCTGTACGCTTGTGCTTCCTGTGCAGCTTCTTTAGCTTGTGCTTCAGATATACCGGCATTTACTAATTCTTGAAAAACAGCATCGTAAGCAGCGTCTTTACTAATACCAACTCCGGTAAGTACACCTACCCCAGTAGCCACACCTAAAGCGGGTAGGCCCGCTACACTACCTAGTACACCTGCTACTAACGTAGGTCCAGACGTACCAAATGCGTTAGCTATTAAATCTACAGGAGCAACGGTTAAGGCTTGTAAACCTGCCATGACTTGAGCACCCATGCCCTTATTCTCTGCTTCTTCCATGATGCGTGCTATTTCTTCTTGGTCGCGTTTGGATTGAGCAGAAAGCAAACTATCTAGGGTGTCTTCTACACCACTTAGAGTACGGGATACGGGGTTATCTGCCCCAAAAACATCAGTAAGAAAACGAGTGCCTGTAACAGCTCCTTTACCCAACTGAATAACAGGATCGAATGCTTCCTTTACAAACGACCTTTCTCTTGCGTCAGGTAACGGACGACTCGTAGGGGGAGATGCAAGGGGAGATATAGGTGCAGGTGTAGTGGGTGCGGGTTGTGAAGCATATAACTCCCTAAAACCAGCTTCTACAGTACTAAATGCGGGCGTGCCTTTTTTATCTTGGTTATCTACTATCCAAGTTGCTAGACGCTCCAAGTCGGACATTTTACTCCCCTACGACGTTGAGCGCATCTCGTACTACGGAACTACCACCGCCTCCAGTACCACCACCGCCTCCAGTAGCACCGCCGCCTCCAATAAATAAACCCGGAGCAGCCTCAGTAATAGCACCCAGTAACCTCTTTAATGTTTCATTTTGCACCTCTGTGCTTTGTACCTCTTGTTGCAGCTCTTCTGCTACTCGTTCAGCTAAAGTATCAAAAGTTACGGAACCAACTAAGGATTGGATTAAATCAAACTGAGCTAACCTTTCTTGTGTAGCAAAGGCTTCTCTATCCACGTCTATTCTTTCACGCATAGTATCCAGTTCTTGTTGCTGGAAGTCTCTAGCCATTTGGTTAGCTATTAGCTGAGTACCTTCTTGTCCTCTAGCAGCACCACCTGCCATGCCTAATGTTTGAAACGCATCATAAAGACTATTAGCTCGGTCAGAGGAAAGGGCTGAACCAAGACGACTTAGAATACCCCCTCTGTCTTCCTGCCCCCCTTTGCCCTGCATCCTATTACGGGCATTTTCAGCACCTTCTCTACTGCGCGTTGCTTTATCCTGTGCGTACTTTGAAGTTCCTTGTTTCAAACCGGCGTACACATTAGGTAATTCTTGTTGTAAACGCTGCATATCCTCTGTAAGCGCTTCAGGGTTTTGTGCGGCTGTTTCGTCGCTACCAAAAAAACTGCCTAAACCTGCCGCGCCTAATCCTACTCCCGCACCTGAACGTGCAGTTTGTAAACGGCTAAAAACTCTAGGAGCAACTAATGGATCTCGTGCAGGAGCATTTGGTAATAGCTTACCGCTTTTATCTCTACCTCTTGATACTTTACCCCGTGGTTTCATAGCTTCTTTCATACTTACGGTTTTACCTAAACCGGGGTCACGTACCCCAATCCTAGGGTCAATATTACGTTTAGTAAACGGGCTAGATAATACATTACGTGTCTTACTACCTGCGCCAAACACACCACCCGGACCAAAGCTACCTTTCAAAGCTGCTAATCCTCTAGGTGCATATTTAGCCGCAGCCGCCCCTGCGCGACCTAATGCAAATAAACCACCACCGGGTACAAGCATAAGCCCCATACTTAATAGTAACCCCGGATTCTCGGCAGCGAAATTGTATATTTGAGATAACTTACCTTCATCTTTAACTACGGACTCAATAGGCACTCCTTGTTCACCACCCTCTAACTCTACTAAATCTCCTTCTTGGAAACCTCTAACTTCACCACCTTCGTTAAATAAACCCTGCACAAAATCTAAAATTTCACTGAAGTCATCTCTAACATTAGTAAAAAGATTATTGCCTCTGGTTTTTTGTGGAGCGGTATCTTTTGGACTCATGGCATAACGAGCCGCTGCATTGGCAGCGCCCGGAAAAGCTTGCCTCATACGTTGTGCAGGGCTTTCCATACCGCCCTCAACTACAAACTCTTCGTTAATGTCGATGCCTTCAAGGTTGGTAGCAGGATTAGCCCTAGCAATCATGTCCTCTTGCCCTTGCATCATCTTTAAAAAGTTACTAGCACGTTTTGCTTCTTCTTCTTGTTTTCTACCTATGGATTGAAGGTAACCTATTCCACCTTGAGCACTTTGATCTTGATTTCTTCCTACGCCACGTAAAGAACCTATAGCTGGATTGTTTCGTAGTATTCTTCTTCTTTCCGCCGCAGCTAACCCCGGAGATACATTCACCCCTCGTCTGCGTTCTTCATCACTTTCTTCTTGCCTTCTTCCTACGCCACGTAAAGAACCTATAGCTGGATTGTTTCGTAGTGTTCTTCTTCTTTCTGCCGCAGCTAACCCCGGAGACACATTCATTCCTCGTCTACGTTCTTCATCACTTTGGCCTTCCATTTGACCTAGTATCTTTCTTATATAAGGTTGAGTTATGTCAGAGTGAGGCAGTCCTTCATAGTCTCTACCAGTAGATACAAAGTTATCGGCATTTTGGTAACCTGCGTTATACGCAATAAGAGCTGCTTCTACATCCCCATCGTAACGGTCAATCAAGGCTTGAAGGTACTCTCTAGAAAAATCTCGACTAGCTTCGGGGTCAAAAAGATCGCCTGTAAAAGGAGTTACACCAAATCCCGGTTGTGCCGCAGTTGAAGGTCTAATTTGATACGCACCTAACTCGCCCACACCACCAACTGCATCGGGGTCACCTCCGCTTTCCGTCATCATCAAAGCGGTAAGAAGGTCTTCTATATCTACGTCACTTGCTTGTACTAAACCACGGTTAGCAAAACCAACAACACCACCGCCAGCCATTCCATCGCCCCTTGTAGCTTCAAAAAGCTGTTCCATTCCGTTTAACGTTTCGCCTTTTGCTTTCTTTTTATCTATAATGTCGTGCACATTTTGCCGAAATTTTTCTCCTTCTTCCCTCCTTAAAGAGGTTTGATAATCACTAGGTCCACCTCTTATCATTTCTAGGTCGGCTAAAAAATTAAGTCCTGATGCTCTTGATTTCAAACCAGACAAAAAATTATCATATGTTTGTTGAGCAACATCTCTGTACCTTGGATCAGCGTTTTTAAGCGCGTCTTTATAGTACTTTTCATTCATAAGAAAGTTATTTACAAACTCAGGTTTGTACCTTTCCATTAACCCAATAATAGGTTGTCTGTTACCCATAAAGCCCTTACCTTTTTCTCTTCCTATTTGTATATGGCGCGGGTCTTTTTTCAACAGCTCGTCTAAACTACTTATGCCTTCCCCATATTCAGGTCGCTCTTCTCTAACATTACCGCCATCATCAAACCCAACAATCCCACCGCCAGCCATACGCATGGGAGCTTGTTGCATACCTCGTTGCATACCCGGCTGCATACCCATTGCTTTACGCATTTGGGCTGCTTGCATTTGTTTACCACGTTGTTGAAGCCCCGGACGGGCAGTAGCAAAAGCTTCTTGTTGTCCTAAATTACCTAAACCCATAAGTTTTTTATCTATGACACTAGGACCAACTTCTCCAGTACCCATCAACTTTGCACGTTGATCTTCTTGTACGGTTTTTTCTAAGTTTTCTAGGGCAATACCAACAAGTAACTTAGGGTTCTGCTGCTGCAATTTTTGCAGTGCAGGTAATCCCATGCCTTCATAAGTATCAACTTCTTCTTGAATATTTATCATGGTTTATGCCTTTACTTTTAACTTTTATTAAAGAAACCGCCTTCACCAAACATGCCCTCTGGACCAAAAAGTGCTGACCCAGTAGCTCCTACTAAACCTAAATCACTTAGAAATTGACTTAAACCACTAGGTTCTATGTAGTCACGAGACACTGCTTCTATGGGTAGCCCTTGTAATAAAGACTGCATGTATTGTACTTTTTTGAAGGGGTCGTCTCGCTCTTCTTTAAACTGCATATAATCAGCAGCTACACCTTGTTGTTCTAGAGCTTGTTGTTCTCTACCTGCTAATTGTTGTGCACGCAGTGCATCCAAACCATACTTTTGTTCTTTGCCGAATAAATCAGAGGCTTTATCATAAGCCGTTAGATACCCTTCTGCTGTTATATCATCTAGCCTATTTAGTAAACCTTGGTCTAACTCGCTTTCAGCTATTGCTTGTCGTCCACCCCCATAAGCACCCGCTTTGCTATACCGACTTTGCATCTCTTCCTTTAGTTTGTCTGATTGTCGCATAGCTGCATTGTACTGGGGCTGAAGCGCAGCTTGCAGGTAAGGATTCATATACGCTTGTACTGGACTAGCCCCCGCTCCTGCAAACGGTTGAGGTGTTTCGCCCCCTGCAATTTGTTCAGCAGTAAGCGGTGTGTAAGATGCGCCTGTAAAAGAACCTGTGGCGCTTGCGGCGGGCATACCCAAAGAACCGAGGCCACTAAACGCTTGGTTTTGCAATGCAGAAGGGCCAGCAGTTAACGGCCCTGTATACGCTTGGTAAGGCGTGGCAGCTAGAGCTTGCCCCTTGCCTAACATTTCGGTTACATAGGGAGCGGCATAAGGTGATATTGATTCAACCGCTGATGTTTCTGATCCTACTGCACTCATCGTTATTCTCCTATGCTGGCATCATCTTGGTAGGGTTAATCTCTGGGCCTTGCTTAGTAGTTCCAGTGCGTTCATCGCGTACCCTATCCATCATTGAGTATAATTGTTCTGCTCCTGCATCGGAATTGCCATTGCCTAAATGACTTACCACGTCAGCAGGTATTACAAATTCACCGTCGCTTAAAGCAGCGGGTTGCGAGTTATTTATTGTAGCAGGAATAAGGTCAGCCATGCCGTCAGTAGGCCCACCTAAATAGTATCCTTGAGCCATGCCGCCTTGTGCAAAACCCTTAAGCCCTCTTTCCTTTGCGTATTCCCGAACTTGATCTGCCGTAACACCTGCAAGATCAGGGTAATCTTGGTTATTAGCGTAATAAGCGGCTATTTCTTCTGGTGTTGCACGCCCTTGAACTAACAAACTTTCCATAAGTTCTACTTCGGTAAGGCCGATGTTATCTGAACCCTCATTAACTAATGTTAAACGCTCTGCCATTTGTGCTGGAGTTTCATACCCTCCTCTTAGCATAGCTTCTATTACATCCATGCTATCTAGGTCATACCGCTTGGCTACATCATCCATACCTGTTTTGCCACCAAGTATCAACGCAGCTACGCTATCTGCTTCTGACTTTTGAAAACCATCTGACGGGTCAATTAAATCAAAAACACTCTGCATTTCTGCTTGAGCTATAGCATTACTTAACTTAGTTGCATCTACCCCTAACGTACTAGCAATGTTAGATAAATCGTACCCACTATCCCTTAACTGAATAAGTTGTGATGGCGATAATGACTGGCCGTAAAAAGGAGATATAAAGTTATTGAACGCAGCAGTAGGGTCTGGTGTAGGCGCAGGTGCAGGTGCAGGTGCAGGTGCAGGTGCAGGTGTTGGTGCAGGTGTTGGTGCAGGTGCAGGTGCAGGTGCAGGTGCAGGTGTTGGTGCAGGTGTTGGTGCAGGTGTTGGTGCAGGTGCAGGTGTAGCGGCGGCATCTTGAACAGAACCCATACCAGCACTAGCCGCTTCGGCTGCACCTTGGGCGTAATCCCCAATACTAGAGATTGGATTAACACCTGCGATAACATCACTAGTTACATCATAAGTGCTACCTGTGGCATCTGTAGTAGCTGTAGTATCTCCACTTCCTCCCCCAAATAACCCACTTAGCGCCTCAAATGCAGCGCTGGGGTCTATTGCTTCAGAAGGACCACCAAACTCAGGTAATAACTCTCTTTTGTACGTATACTTTGGTATTTGTATTTTGCTGGAATCTAAAGATTCGCCACCAAGTGCAGTGCCTGTGGGTGCAAACGCTCCTTGGGTAAAATAATTTCTACCGTACTCTCCCGGTCTTCTAGTTACCATGTCTACTGCATCTTGTTCAGCGTTAGCCACTTCGCCACCCTGTGCAAATATACGTAAATTTTTCATCTCATCATCTTCTTGTGTGGTTATAAAAGGTTGATCTAAACCTTTATCAAAGTCATACAAATAATCTATATCTACTAAATCACCCGGTTCCTCTTTAACTCCCCTGTAACTCTGTGGTAAAGACGCAACACCACTACCACCACTACCAGCAGGGTCTTTTATGTCTTTTATTTCTGGCCCAGTTTTAATTTCACCTGTCTCAGAAAGATTAACTTCGGGGTTATATTCGCCATAATCAACTTCGGGGTAAGTTATATCTTTTACTTTGGTTTCAATTTCGTAGTCGTCAGAACCTACACTTCCACCTATTATATCTCTTGCTTTAGTTTCAATTGCGTAATCGTCAGAACCTACACTTCCACCTATTATATCTCTTGCTTTAGTTTCAATTGCGTAATCGTCAGAACCTACACTTCCACCTATTATATCCCGTGTATCGACTTTAGATGCAGTATCATTAGTAGGGTCAAACGGGCCATCCTTTGGTTGAACACCGTTTAAAACTTCCTCTTTTGTAAGATCAACACCAAATTTTGTATCGGGTGTCAACACATCTACTATTTGTCCACCAGCTTCAACTGCCCCTTCTACTGTGTCTGTGCTTACACCTGCTTCTCTTGCCACTTCAGCTATTACGATATCTCTAAGCACCTCTGGGGTTAGCACCTCTCCAACCGTTACTTTGCCTGTTAATACTTGAGTAACTTTATTAAGCACCGCGTCTAAAGCAGGAATTCCTGTAGTAACTCCTGTTTGTGTACCTGCTCCAGTTGTACCTGTGTTTATAACAGGGCTACCCCTACTGCTTCCCCATACTATTGTGCCGCCCGGACTATTCGGCGCTGCAATGACTTTAGTGGGGTTAGGTATATTTAAAATATCAAATACAGCATCTATACCATCTCCAACTACACTCCCTACTTTATTTATACCATCCCCAACTACACTCCCTACTTTATTTATAACAGATTGGTTTGCAGGGGGTAGTCCATACCCATACTGTGAAGGACTAGGACTTGTTAACTTACTAGCAACGCTGCTTGCTATACCTGCACTTTGAACTAAATCCCCAAACGCTGCATCATTAGCAAGTGTAGTTAGGTAATCTTGGATAGCGTTAGCACCACTAATAGAGGCATCTGCTCCTAGAGTAGAAACACCACACTCTCCGGTAGCAGAATCGAACTCACCCCCCGCCGCTGCACATTTAAGCCGCTGTTCTTCCATTTGTTCTGCTTCTGCACCTTCAGCCATTATGGCTCTTAGCACCGAATCTATTTGATCTCCACGGGCAGCGTTTTGTGCTACAGAAGGGGTGTCGATAGAGTAATTACCACCATACCCTCCTCGTGGGGCTGTAGTTATTAGCTCTACTATGTCAAAATCGTCAGCCATACCTATCCCTACGGTGTCGGTAGTGTTTCAGGCAATGCTGAAATCAAATGTACGGTTACTAGAGTAGACGGTATTGCAGGGCGGGGACTTGAAGCCGCCTGATAATCAATCGTTATGCCTGTATCGTCTGTTGCCCACATAAGCTCTATGTATTGCCCTGCTTGTACGTCAAGCGTAAAACTATATTCAAAGTCGTCTACGCCGCCAGAACCCGCCACTACGTGCAGTCTACCAGTGTTTGCTATGTCTACTCCGCTCCTACGCACCCAAAACGACAGTTCTTTTGAGTTAGCATTAGTACTAGTCAGCTCTACGGAAAGCTCAAAGTTGTAAACTCCTGAATAAGTTGGAGTTATTTGGGTGTTAGAGCCTCCAGCTATGGTTATGGCTTCCCCTAAATACGTATTTTCAAACTGTAATGCGTAAGCTGTATTTACTATCGCTGCATTTTGATCTACTGTGGAGAAGAACTTACCATTGGGGGTACTAATAAAACGCCCCCCGTAATCTCCAGATAACAAGTTTACAGTATTTGTTAGGCCGGTGAACAATAAACGTAGAATATTATTTAAGTCATCTAAATAAGTACTTAGAGAGGTTTCTCTTGGAGCAACAGGAAGAGCTGGGTTAGTAACCTGATTTATAAGGTCGTTAGCCACTAACCTCTCCTACCATCAGGGCGCATCTGTAAACGAGGTACACCTAACTTCCAAGTAACTCCAACCTCCGTAGACTCCAGTTTAAAGGACATTTGCCTACCTCGTACCCGTGTATCTACCATACCAGTAAAAGCTTCAATCGGTGCTACAGCGGTACGAGTTACGGCAGCGTTATCGCTACCTCCTACTGAAGCAGGGTTATAGTACCCAGACCCAGAATCTTTTAACGGCAACAAAGTAACAACAGCACTGGGAGAACCTGCTGTAGAACCTTCAAAGGTTAAATCAGGTAACATTTTGTTTATTAACATAAATTTATCACCGTCATCCAAATCAAATTGAGAAGAGGTGATACTGGCTGTTATGGCTGTTGGAGTACCCGTTTCATTATTATCCACGCCTTTTTCTTGATTAATTAGTTTACCGTCAAACCCAGCAGCTATTGGGAAATCTCGTAAGTCCGAATCTAGCCATGCAGAACGTGCCAACGTGCCGTAATACCAAATGTTTTCTACGTAGTTATACACAACGTACCGGTCATTACGAGTTACCCCAGAGGAACAATAAAACCACCATATTTCATCAAATTCTTCGTTAGACCCACATACTATTTGTTCCGTTTGTTGACTATTAAAATCATCAAATACATAGCTGCGTACCGAGCAAGGCAATGTTTTAACTGTGCCATCGTAGTAATAAAACTTACTTGTTCCCATCCAGTAGGCAATGTTATTGGAGTACACGGCTGCATTGGAGCTGGCTATAGTAATATTAGACCCCAATAGAGTTGCACCCCACACCAAAGGCGCACCTAAATACTGTAGGCCATACATAGCTGAATCAGTCCACACCAGTACTTCTTGCCGTGCTTGTACAGCCTGAACTATTTCTGTGCCTTCGGAAAGACTAAGACTTCCTGCTTGATTGACAGAAGTAGGATTCCAATCGGCAATATTCTCTTGGTCAGACCACCGCAAAAGCATAGGGTCTAAAGTAGCACTACCTATAGCATTTGCACCAAAACAAAAAGCAAACCTAAATATATCTGATACAAAAGCAATATTAGCTACAGTAGGTACTTGTGCTGCACCACCTAAAGAACTTACTAACACCCCTCTTGTGGTAACACCACTACTTGCATCCCAGTAATATAAAGCGCCGTTTCTATGGACAAAAAACAAATCTTCCCCAAAATTGGCTTGACTCCAAAGACGCATTCCAGCAAGAGTAATACCGCCATTGCCCCAAGTGCTTTGTCCCCACGTACCTGCACCCCAACCCGTAAACGGAACTTCTATTTCGTTTCCAGTATTAATTTGGTAAGTACCTACAGTGTTGGAGCCTCCATTACCTGTATCTGATCCACTAGCCAACACAGTACTACCAGAAGTATCTTTGGCTTCTATGGTGTAAGAATTACCGTTGACTATAGTAGCTATCTGATACTCTTGATTAAGCACTGCCGCTGTGATGACCCCACCCAAACTCGCCGCACCCGAATAAGTAACAAAATCTCCTACAACAGCCCCATGAGCTGTATCCGTAACAGTAATAGTGGCATCGCCGTTTACAGCCGCAAAAGTAACATCCCCCGCTGCTGTAGTTAGTCTAATAGGAGTAATGTCGTTGTATGCTCCACCACGTTCTATATAGTATTTAAGGTTAGTACCTACAGAAACAAGGTTTTGAAGGCTTAAAGTAGCCCAGTTATGTAAGGAGCGTGCTACTCCTAGATAAGTATTAGCAGACAGTCGTTCCCAACCACCAATTTTCTGGGGTAAACCACGTCTGAAGCGCACTTTTTCAGTCTCATACCAAGCACCTTCTGCTGCATAGCGAGTGTTTTCCCGATCTACTCCTGCTTTAAACTGTACTTTTTTGTAAGGCATTACTCTACATACTCGCCTGTTTTAATTAAGTCACTAAGTTCTAATGCTCTGCCACCAACTTGTTTGGCCCATCTGGAGTCTAAAAATTCTGTAGCAGCTACCTTGTAGTCACCGCTTTCCATTGCCGAAAGAGCGCGTT
>Ga0315315_10001270_pt1 | contig 22989 bp, 21 predicted proteins | sample M140m3416metaG_FD_203699 | JGI IMG/M metagenome (GOLD analysis project Ga0315315, IMG submission 203699) | Ammonia-oxidizing marine archaeal communities from Monterey Bay, California, United States - M1 40m 3416 | ecosystem: Environmental > Aquatic > Marine > Intertidal zone | place: USA...
TTTAGCTCATGGAGCTGCAATTGTAATGCATTCTTTGACTAAATATATTGGTGGTCATGGAACTTCAATTGGTGGAATAATTGTTGATGGTGGAAACTTTGACTGGATAAAAGACAGAAAAAGACAACCATTAATTAATGAACCAGACCAAAGTTATGGTGGTGCCGTTTGGGCAGATGCAGTTCCTCAATTAACAGGAGCTAACATTCCTTTTGTAATAAGAGCCAGAGTAGTTTTATTGAGAGACTTAGGTGCTCCTTTAAGTCCATTTAATGCTTTCCAAATTATTCAAGGCTTGGAAACGGTTGCTCTTAGAATGAAACAACACTGCAGTAATGCAGAAAAAGTTGTTTCTTTCTTAGAAACGCAAAAGAAAGTTAAGAATGTAATCTACCCTACTAATCACCAAGGTGAGATAAAAGAAAGGGCTAAAAAATACATGCAAGGTGGTTATGGTTCTTTAGTTGGGATGGATGTTGGCACAAAAGAAGCAGGTGCTAAATTCATCGATAACTTAAAAATGTTATATCACGTTGCTAATATTGGTGATGCTAGAAGTTTAGCAATCCACCCGGCTACTACAACACACAGTCAATTAGATGAAGCAGCGTTAGCAGCAGCAGGTGTAACACCAGGTTATGTAAGACTTTCAATTGGTATCGAGCACCCAGATGATATCATTGCAGATATTAAGCAAGCATTAGCTGCTTAGTAATTGATTTAGTGGTCCCAATTAATTATATTGGGACCATCTAATGATCAAACAAATTAAATCCTCAGAAATAAAAAGTTTTTTAAAAAAAAATCCTAAGACTGTTCTATTAGATGTTAGAACTAATGATGAATGGAAAACAGTTGGAAAGCCTGACTCTACAAACCTTGGTATAAAAACTTTCTTTATCACAATATCTCAAGACCCAGTTTTTATTGAAACTGTCAAAAAAGAAATTAATAAAGAAAATCAAGTTTTGGTTATGTGTGCAGCGGGTGGAAGATCTATTATAGCGGCCAATCTTCTTCACAATGAAGGCTTTGTAGCTCACAATATTTCTGACGGGTTTAGTGGTAATGGTGTAGATCCTGGATGGAAAAAATTAGGGCTACCTTCTAGTAATTCCTGATTTTTTTGCTAAGTCTTCAATTTTATACTTATCTAAAATACTATTTTTTGCTTCAGTTAATTTTTTTTTTGTTTTTGAAATATTCTCTTTAAAAGCAGCACATGCTTCTGAATTAGTTAGATCAATGAAATCTAAACATTTTTCTTTTTTATTTTCAGGATTATGTTTTTGTACATAAGCAATTGCATGCTGGGAAGGAGTCATTCCAGTTTCTTTTTTTACTCCATAACTAATCACAGATGACATTGCTGATTGAGCTATTTTACCTCCTCCAGCAACTGAAGAGGCTGGACCTAAAAATGCCAATGAATTAGCGCACCCGTTTAAAATTATTGTTAATAATATTAGTATTAAAATTTTATTCATATTTTTCAGCATTTAGATCATGTTTTAAACAAAAAAAAACAAATCACTTGATCAATCTGAGCTTATCAAAAAATATTATGTGAATAAAGTCTATGAAATGACTCTTAAAGGCTTGTTATTTAAGCATGCTAATAAATTGTCTATCATTTGATTATAAAATTTTGAATAGTTTTCTGCTGTAACATACCCGATATGTGGTAATAACAATGCATTTGGAAGAAATCTTAATTTGTGGTCTTGAGAAAGAGGCTCTTTATCGTAAACATCCAACCCTGCGCCAGCAATTTTTTCGTCTTTAAGAGCTTTAACTAAATCTTTTTCATTAATTATTGGTCCTCTTGAAGTATTGATAATGAAAGAAGTTTTTTTCATCATTCCTAATTCTTTTTTTGTAATTAAATTTTTATATCTTTCACCTAGAACTAAATGAATTGAAATTATATCTGAATTTTTTAACAAATCCTCCTTGCTCATAGGCAAAACTCCAATTTCATTAGCATGAGATAAATTTAGATTTTCACTCCAGGCGCAAACTTGCATGCCAAAAGCTTTTCCTACTTTGGCTACTTGTGTTCCAATCTTCCCAAGACCAATTAAGCCCAACATTTTTCCTTTTAATTCTAAGCCAATGGTTGTTTGCCAGTATCCTTGGAACATGTTATCGATTTCATGCTTCATGTTTCGATAAAGCCCTAAAATTAAAGCCCAAGTTACCTCAGCTGCAGGATTAGAATTAATTTCTGTACCACAAACAATAATATTTTTTTTCTTTGTTGTTTCTAAATCAATTGCATTGTTTCTCATTCCAGAGGTCATAATATATTTTAATTTTGGTAGGCTTTCGATTAAAGTCTTCGTTATTGGAGTTCTTTCCCTCATAATAAATAGAACTTCGAAATCTTCTAATTCGATAATTGCTTCTTTTTCATCTGCGAAAGGTTCGTTAAAAACTTTAAAACTAAATTTATCTTTATACTTTTCTGTATCAACAATTTGTTGAAAAACATCTTGATAATCATCTAAAACTGCAACTTTAATCATTAATTTTTTTATTTGATAGATAAATACCTAATACTATAAAAGCCGCTCCAGCAAAATGATATAGTGCAAACTTTTCATTAAAAATAATTATCGCCATTACTGCGCTAAATAAAGGCATCAGTTGAATAAACATAGTAGCTCTATTTGGCCCAACAATTTCTATTCCTTTTTGCCAACAGTAGTAAGCAGCGATCGCTGGAAAAACCACAACATAGAAAAGAATGAGAAAAAAAATTTTATTAAAATTAATTTCAAGACCTATGGATTGCTCATAGAAATATTGAGGAATCAAAAAAAGTATACCTACGGAGACCATTAATTGAATTAATGAAAACTGAGAAATTTTTAATTGGTGTTTCTTTAAAAGAGTTGAATATAAAGCCCAGCTAAAAACACACACTAACATCCACAGATCTCCCTTATTAAAATTTAAAGAAATAATTCTTTGCAACTCACCATTTGAAATTATAGCTCCAATACCCACAATTGATAAAATTAGTCCAAATATTTGAAACAAATTTGTTTTTTCAATTTTCATTAAAGAAGATAAAATGATTGTTAATGCCGGTATGGCTGCAAGAACTAGAACAGCATTTATCACTTGAGTATAATTTAATGCAAAGTAAACAACTGAATTAAATGTGCTTATAGTGATTATGCCCATAAAACCAATTACTAAAATATTTTTTTTAACATAATTTCTGTTCTCATAAATTTCTTTATAAGTGAAAGGTATCAAGATGAACCAAACTGAAATCCATCTAAAAACGTTTAATGTGAGTGGGGGAATTTCGAATAGAGTTGCAAATTTTCCGATAATAAAATTACCTGACCAACACAATGAAGCTACTATTAATAATATATAAGCTAAATAATTTTTTGACAGAAATTTCCTAATTAAATCTTTTTGAGCTGTAAGGAGTTAAATCCAAATTTGTTTTTTCTCCAGCAACTATTTTTGAAATAATTTTGCCTGTTATAGCTCCTAAAGTCCAGCCTAAATGTTGATGTCCGAAAGCATAAATAATGTTTTTATTCTTTAATGAAGGTCCTAGAATTGGCAAAAAATCTGGAAGCGTTGGTCTAAAACCTAACCACTCGTCTTCATGATTTCCTAAATCTGGTAAAAGCTCTTTTGCACATTTAATTATATAATCAATTCTTTTTTTAGATGGAGGATTTTTTAAGCCACCTAGTTCAACTGTACCTACAGCTCTTAAACCTTGACTCATTGGAGTCATTCCAAACCCTCTATCTAAAAAAATAACTGGTCGGCTTATAAGATGGTCTTTTCCTTTAAAATGAACATGGTAACCCCTTTCCGTATCGAGGGGTATATTTTCTCCTAGTTGATCAGTTAATGATTTAGAAAAAGCTCCTGAGGCTACTACGGTTTTTTCAAACTTATATTCTTCATTATCTGACCTTATTGCTGTTTCATTTGAACTTATTTGTTCTAATTTTTTAATATTGGTTTGTACAAATTTTCCTCCACGTTCCAAATATAATTTAAATATTTTTTTAAGAATTCCGTGTGGATCCCTTGTGTGCATTGCACTTTCATATAGCACCCCTGCATCAAAGACCGGTTGTAAATTTGGTTCTAATTTTAAAACCTCTTTTTGAGTTAAAAGTTTTTGTTCGATTCCAAGTTCTTTACGAACTTTAATTTCTAAATTTCTACTTTTCAAATTTTTATTAGTCCAAATATAAATAATGCCTTTTTTTTCAACTAAACCTGTGGTGTCAATCTCTTGAAAAATTTCTTCATAAGCATCATTTGACAAGCTTAAAATTTGATGCATGTTTTTTGCAGTATGCATCATTGATTTATGATTACAATTTTTTAAATAGTGTAAAAACCAATTAAACATTTTAGGAATATAGTTCCATTTTAAAGCTAAAGGTCCATATGAACTCAGTAACATTTTTGGCACATCGTATAAAACATCTGGACGATTAAATTGTAAAACAGCATAAGGTGAAAAATGACCTGCATTACCATAGGAGGCAGCTTTAAATTCTTGTGATAAAGGATCGTGTCTATCAAAGATAGTTACAGGAATGCCTTTTTTAATTAATTGAAGTCCTGTGCATACTCCTTGAATGCCAGAACCTACGATGCCAACAGATTTACATTTATAATTTTCCATACGGAATTTATATTGTAATGTTATAAGAAATAGTAGTGCGGTAGATTAGGCGATAGCTTCTTTATTAACGACTTCTGGTCTCTCTTCTGTTTCGGAGCTATCTTTCTTATCCTTCTTTTTAAATAAAAAGTCACCAGTTAACTTAGATTTAGAAGAATTTGTTTTTTTAATGTAACCGTCAATATCTGCTCCATTTTCTGTTCTTAAGTTGCTTCCAAATTCTATATCACCTTTTACTGTGCCTGTTGCTCCGATTACAATATTTTGAGCTGAAACTTTTCCATCTAAATGACCATGAATTTCCACATCATCTGCTTCTATTGAGCCAGTTATAGATCCAGTATCTCTAACAATTAATTCTTTTGAATAAACAGGACCTTTTACAAGTCCGGCAACATCAATTGCTCCAGAACTATTTATAGTTCCTTCAATACTTACAGTCTCGCTTATAAGCGATCTCTCAGAATCTTTAATTTTTGTTTTTTTATCACCAAACATAATTTTTAATTATTTAAGCACCAATTTTTGAAAGAAACAAGTCATATTTAAAAAAAAAAAGATCAATTTAGGCCTATTAATTAACCGGCACATCTCTATAAATTTTACAAGACATTACTATGCCCAAACCAAACATAATTGCCATCATGGAAGAACCACCATATGACATGATAGGCAAGGGAGATCCTACAATAGGTAGTAAGCCTAGCACCATCATCATGTTTACGACTACATAAATGAAGAAAGCTGTAGCAAAGCTGTAGCAGTATAATTTTCCAAAATTACTTCTGGTAATATTGCCAATTTTTATTACCCTTGAAATAATTAATGCATATAAAAGTAAGATGAATAATGAGCCAAAAAATCCGAATTCTTCAGAAAAAAGAGTAAAAATGAAGTCAGTGTGTTTCTCTGGTAAATAATCTAGATAACTTTGAGAACCATTTAAAAAACCTTTACCAAACAAACCACCTGAGCCTATTGCAATTTTAGACTGAATAATTTGATAGCCTGCTCCTAAAGGATCTCTTTCAGGATTTAAGAAAGTTAAAATTCTAGATTTTTGATAGGGTTTTAAAAATGAAATAGCTATTGGCAATAAAGCAATCATAGCAAAACCAGAAATAACAAAAAATTTAGCTCTTACCCCTGCTAACCATGCAACGACTATTCCTCCTGATGCTATCAAAATTGATGTTCCAAGATCTGGTTGAGTGGCAACTAAAATTAAAGGAGCAACTAGAACGGTGATTGGTAAAAGCAAATGTTTAAAGCTATTAATACTATCAATTGATATACGATGATAATATTTTGAAAGAAATAAAATTAAACTAACTTTCATCAGTTCAGAAGGTTGTAAGTTCATAAAATACAAATCCAACCATCTTTTGGAGCCCGATGAAGTAAGTCCAAAATACTTCACCCCGAGCAATAAAAAGAATATTCCAATATAAATTAAATAACTTGTCTCATGCCAAAATCTAATTGAAACAAACGAAACAATAAAAAACATAGCAAAGAAAACAAAAAATCTTAAGATATGACTATTTGTGTGATATTTAAATTCTCCACCATCTGTTGAGTACATCGCAAACATACTAATTATTCCTAAAATTAAAATTGAAATTACTAAAGTGAAGTCTAGAGAAAGAATTTTATCTCTAATACCTAATGAAGATTGAATTGATCTTGGTTGTAACATTACACATTTTCTCCTATTTCATTATTAGTAATTCTTCTTAACTCATGTCTTTCAAGAACTTTTTTAATTACTTTCTTTGCTATTGGTGCTGCGGCTTTACCGCCGGAACCACCGTGCTCAACTAAAACACTAATTGCATATTGTGGATTTTTATAAGGAGCGAACGCAACAAACAATGCATGATCTCTGTCTTTGTAAGGTAAACTATCTTGTTTTACCTCAGCTTCTCGCTGCGCTTCTGTGAATCTTTTAATTTGTGATGACCCAGTTTTTCCTGCAAAAGTAAATTTTGGGTTTTCTATTCTGTGTCTATAAGAAGTTCCGCCAGGTTCGTTAGATGATGAAAACATCGCGTCTTTAATTAAATTAATATGTTCTTGGTTTTTGAATAAAGGTTTTAAATTAAAATTTGATACTAATAAGTCTGTTGGAAGTGGTTCATTTGAATTTTCATTTTTATGTTTTAAATAATTCCTAAGATTATCATTTTTTTCATCAAATATTACTCTTGGTTTGATTTCAAAACCTCCATTGGCAATTTGAGCTGTCATCAAACATAACTGTAAAGGCGTGCTTTGAAAGTATCCTTGGCCAATACCTGAGTGAAGAGTTTCACCTAAATACCAATTTTGTCCGATAAATTTTTTCTTCCATTTCGTGTTTGGAACTACTCCAGGTCTCTCTTCAATAAAGTCGTTTAGAACTTTTTTTCCTAAACCAAATTTTTTTGCAGTTTCTGATAATCTATCTACACCAAGTTTTCTAGCAACTTCATAAAAATAAACATCACAAGATCTTTGAATTCCCTTTCTTAGATTAACTATGCCGTGTCCATCTTTTTCCCAACAGTGAAATTTTTCACCGTATAGTTCAATTTTACCTTTACATCTAAAAGTGTCTAAAGGTCTGATAATATTATTTTCTAAAGCACTTAAGGCTACTAAAGTTTTAATTGTAGATCCTGGAGGGTATAATCCTGATAATGCTTTATTAGCTAATGGCTTCTTTTCGTCTTTGATTAAACTATTCCAATAAGCCTTGTCTAATCCATGTACAAATTGATTAGGCTCAAAAGTTGGTGAAGAAACTAGAGAAATAATATCTCCATTATATACATCCATTACACATACTGCGGCTGCTTTATCTTTTAATAGTTCGTTAGTAAATTTTTGTACTTCATAATCTAATGTTGTTTTGAAACTTTTGCCTGCCTGTCCTTCATCGATTTTGATTTCTTTAATTCTTTTCCCGTAGGCGTTGACCTCATAACGTTGATAGCCGCGTTTACCAATTATCTGTTCATCTAATTTTCTTTCTAAACCAGTTTTTCCAATAGCCATACCTGGTACAGCTAAATCTTGAAGATATTCTTTTGTTTTTAAATCTTTTGAACTTATTTGTGAAACATATCCCAAAATGTGAGCTGAAGAATTATCAGGATAAGTTCGTGCTACTGATACAATGGGCTCTACTCCTTCAAGTTCATGTAAAAATAGATTAATTCTTGAAAAATCAGACCAATCTAAATTTTCAGAGATTATTACTGGCTCCCATGGTTTTTGTTTTTTTATAACTCTTTTTAAATACGAAACTTTTTTATCAGAAATATTTAAAATTGCTTTTAATCTTACAAATAAACTGTCCAGATCTTTGGCGTTTTCAGGAACTAAATGAACTTGGTAAAGCGGTTCATTCGAAGCAATCTCCGTATTAAAGAAATCTTTTATTGCTCCCCTCTCAGGTGCTAGCTTCCATTCTCTAAATCTGTTTTTGTCAGATAAAGACTTGTATTTTGTGGCTTGATTGATTTGTAGAGAAATAAGTCTACCCACCAATCCAACCATCACTACTGCTTTTGCAGCAGTTATTAAAAACATTCTCCTGCTTATCAGCTTTGATTTAATAACAGTATTACCTGAGCCAGGACTAAGCATCTTGGGACCCTATAAAACTCATTTGATAGAAATTAAATAAAAGCCAAAAAACTGGAAACAAAAATAAAGTGAAGAATGTATTATAGCCAATTTTTGTGTAGGAAATTACAACTTCTGAAAAATTATTTAAAAGTGAAAAGAAAAGTAAATTAGCAAACAGTAAGGCTATAAAAAAAGTAAACCAGTCTGACGCAATAGTTGTATTAACACTTTTATTTCTAACATAATTACCAACAAAACAAACTAGGAGATAAGACAATGAGCTTATGCCTAAAGGAAAACCCATAACTACATCATTAATAAGTCCTGCAAGAAATATATGTCCTGTTCCCATTAGACTAGGACGTTTTATTATCCAAAAAAAAATAATTATGATTTGAAGATTTATTGAAAAAACTTCAAATAATTTCTCTAGATTAGTATCAATTTCACTTAATGATAAATAATATAATAAAAATAAAGGCCCTGAAGCAAATAATTTATTTATTATATTTCCTCTAGCCATTAAAAAATTTCCTTACTTGGTTTTATTAAATTGACTGTTACAAAAGATAATTGATTGGGATCTACAAACAATTCGACCTCTCCATTCTCTTTTGTTTTTCCAATAGGTGTGCCTGCATTAAAAATCCCGTCTTTTCCGGAAGCAAATACAGTAGTATCTTCAATAAATTGATAATCTTCAGGTAAGTAAGCTAATGTAGGCTTACGTGTTCCTCCTCCAGTTAAAATTGCCTGGGTGCTTTTTTCATCAAAAGTAACTGGAATTCTACTATTTAAATCATTAAGCAATAAAACTCTTGATGATAAATAATTTGTCTCAACTATACGTCCAACCAAATATTTGTTTTGAGTAACAGGCATTCCTCTTATAATGCCCTCTTTACTTCCTTTGTTAATAACTATTGATTTTAAAAATGGACTATTACGATCAACTAAAACTTTAGCTAGGACAATATCCGAAACACTTTGTACATCTTCTGTATCAAGAACTTTTTTCAAATTTTTGTTTTCGTTTGATATATATTCTAAATTTAGATCCTGTGCCTTATACCGCTCTATGACTTGTCTTAATTCTTCGTTTTCTTTTTTTAAATTAAAATGACTTGATATTCCTTGATTTATACCTGGAAATAATCTTGTTGGAGCAGAGGCTAAATAAGTTATTCGATATACAACATCGTTAATTAAACTTCTTGTTTTTTTTACTACGGTAAATCCATAAACATCTAAAAAGAAAATTATTAATGATACAATTACAAGGGAGAAAATTGAAAATTTTTGGGTTCCTCCTCTTTGTAAAAGAGCGGAACGAAAAGCTATACTAAAATCATCTCTACTGACTGACATTTATTCAAAAATAAATTAATATTCAGATAACATTGTAGAAAACAATTCTTCGTTTTCTAATGCTCTTCCAGTTCCAATAGCTACACATGATAAAGGATCATCAGCTATTGTTACAGGTAAACCTGTATCTTGAGAAATTAATTTATCTATATTCTTTAATAAAGCTCCACCACCTGTAAGGACTAAACCCATATCAATCAAATCGGCCGACAATTCTGGTGGTGTATTCTCTAAAGCTTCTTTGATACCACCTAAAATTTGATTTAAAATTGGCATTATAGCTTCGCAAGCATCTTTTTCTGTTAATTCAATTTCTTTAGGTGTTCCTGATCTTATATCTCTCCCTTTCATTAAAAAAGTGTTATTTGTGGACGGTATAGCGGTACCTATTTCTTTTTTAATTTTTTCTGCAGTAGAGTCACCGATCATCAAATTCATTTTCTTTCTCATGTAAGCAATAATTGATCCATCTAAAGCATCACCAGCAACTCGTAAAGATTTTGAATAAACTACACCGCCTAACGACATAACGGCTATTTCTGTAGTACCACCACCTATATCTACAACCATAGAACCTGTTGCTTCAGAAATTGGTAAACCTGCTCCAATCGCAGCTGCTATAGGCTCCTCAATAAGTTGAACCTTCCTAGCTCCTGCAGCGAGCGCTGAGTCTTGAATAGCTTTTCTTTCTACTGGAGTAGATCCAGTGGGTACACAAATTAAAATTCGAGGATTTGCAAATGCATTCTTTTTATGAACTTTTTTTATAAAGTGTTTAATCATTTCTTCTGTAACTACGAAGTCTGCAATCACACCATCTTTCAAAGGTCTAATAGCTGAAATATTTCCAGGAGTTCTACCTAACATCGTTTTTGCTTCATCACCAACAGCCAAAACTGATTTTCTACCTCCATCTTCAATAACGGCAACTACCGATGGTTCATTTAAAACTACACCCTGTTCTTTTAACACCACCAGAGTATTGGCTGTACCTAAATCGATTGCCATGTCTTGTGACCACATTGATGATAAACCTGATAGACCTTTAAAAAACATATTAACCTTTCGTTGTTAGAGCGCTCAAATTTTCATCTGGCGCAGTTTTCGTTCTTTTAATAATTAATTTATTCAATGCATTCAAGTATGCATTTGCAGATGCGACTAACGTATCAGTATCAGCTGCTTGACCCACTGTGGACTTTCCTTTTTCTTCAATTCTTACGCTCACAGTTGCTTGAGCATCTGTACCTTCAGTTACTGCGTGCACGTTATACAACTGTAGATTAACATCGTGAGGATAAAGATTTTTTATACATTTAAATATTGCATCAACAGGTCCATCGCCTGTTTCTGTAGCACTTTTAACCTCACCATAAACTTCTAAAGTCATCTCTGCTTTTTGAGGTTCACTTGTTCCAGCAAATACTTTTAGTGATTTTAATTTAATTGCATTATCTTCTGTTACCAGACTATCGTCAATGATTGCAGCGATATCTTCATCATAAATATGTTTCTTTTTGTCTGCTAAAATTTTAAATTTTCCAAACGCTATATCGATAATATCATCTGTAACATCTACGTAACCCATGTCAGATAATTTATCTCTAAAAGCATGTCGACCAGAGTGTTTTCCCATTACCAATGAAGTTTTTTTCACTCCAACGCTTTCAGGAGTCATTATTTCATAAGTGTTTCTGTTTTTTAACATCCCATCTTGGTGAATACCAGACTCATGAGCAAAAGCATTCTTTCCAACTATTGCTTTATTAAACTGAACAGGAAAACCAGTCGCGTTAGATACAACTTTAGATGCTTTACTTAAAAGTTTTGTATTAATATTTGTTGTGTAAGGCATTAGATCATGTCTTGTTCTCATTGCCATCACAACTTCTTCAAGGGCAGCGTTACCAGCTCTTTCACCTATTCCGTTAATTGTACATTCAATCTGTCTTGCTCCAGCCATAACACCAGCTAGTGAGTTTGCCACCGCTAATCCTAAATCATTATGACAGTGTGTTGAAATAATTGCTTTATCAATGTTAGGCACTTTGTTTATTAAGGTCTCAATAATTTTTTTAAATTCAGAAGGGACTGTGTAGCCAACTGTATCAGGAATATTTATAGTTTTTGCTCCACATTTAATTGCAAGTTCAACAGTTTTACACATATAGTCCATATCTGTTCGCGTTCCATCTTCACAAGACCATTCAACATCATCAGTAAATTTTCTTGCATAAGTCACACTTTCTTTAATTGACCCTAAGACTTCCTCAGGAGATTTATTTAACTTATGTTTCATATGAAGCGGGCTTGTAGAAATAAAAGTATGTATTCTAAAATTCTTCGCATGCTTTAAAGTTTCATGACATGCATCAATATCTTTTTTTGTTGCTCGAGCTAAACCAGCGGGAATAGATTTTTTTAAAGTTTTGCTTATTTCTGTTACAGCTTCATAGTCTCCTGGTGAAGCTATTGGAAAACCTGCTTCGATGACATCAACACCAAGTTCATCAAATACTCTTGAGATTTGTAATTTTTCTTCTAAACTCATTGATGCGCCTGGTGATTGTTCACCATCACGCATAGTGGTATCAAAAATTATAATTCTATTTTTATCACTCATACTTAAACTTTTGTTAATTCAAAAGTTTCTCATAATACAATCAAAGATAGAATTTGCAAATTATTATGTATTCAATAAGAGCTTTTAAGGAGTCAGATTGGGCTAATTCTTGTCTTTATCGACCAATTTATTTTTACCAATCCAAGGCATCATTGCACGAAGCTCTTTACCTACTTTTTCAATTGGATGTTTAGCTAAATCCTCCCTCATTTTAAGGAAGTTTTTTTGGCCTGACTTATGTTCATCCATCCATTGCTTTGTAAACTTGCCTGATTGAATATCTTTAAGCACTTCTTTCATTTTCTCTTTGGTTTTACTATCAACAATTCTCTTGCCTGAAACATACTCGCCGTACTCAGCTGTATTTGAAATAGAGTAATTCATATTTGCAATTCCGCCTTCATATATTAAATCAACGATTAATTTTACTTCGTGTAGAGTTTCAAAGTAAGCCATTTCTGGTGGATAACCAGCTTCTGTTAAAGTTTCAAAACCATTTTTAATTAATTCAACCAAACCTCCACATAGAACTGTTTGCTCACCAAATAAATCTGTTTCACATTCATCTTTAAAAGTTGTTTCTATAATTCCAGATTTGCCCCCACCAATTGCAGATGCATATGATAAAGCTAAATCTCTTGCTTTACCTGAACTATCTTTATGAACTGCCATTAAGCATGGAACACCGCCACCTTTTTGATATTCACTTCTTACTGTGTGGCCTGGTCCCTTGGGTGCAACCATAAACACATCTAAATCTTTTCTTGCGTTAATTAAATCAAAATGAATATTTAAACCATGAGCAAAAGCCAAACTTGTTCCTTCTTTCATTCTTTGTTCAATATGATTTTTATAAATTTCCGATTGTAGTTCGTCTGGAGTTAACATCATGACAACATCTGCCCAAGCAGCTGCATCTGATAACGACATAACTTTTAAACCTTCACCTTTAGCTTTTTTAATACTCGAGGAACCTTCTCTTAAAGCAACAACAACCTCTGCAACACCGCTGTCTTTTAAGTTTAATGCATGAGCATGTCCCTGGCTACCATATCCAAATATTGCTACTTTTTTTTTTTTTATTAAGTCTGTGTCTGCGTCTTTTTCATAAAATGTTTTCATATTTTCTCCTAGTTTTGTATAAAAATTTCTTTTCCCCGTGTCATTGCAACTGCACCTGTTCTTGAAGCACTTATTAAACCTAAAGGCTTTAAAATCAAAGTTAATTTATCAATTTCTCTTCTTAAAGCAGTTACTTGAATAACTAAAGACTTTTTTGTTTTATCTAATACTAACCCGTTATGTTTTTTACATACTTTTTTAGCTTTTTCTAATTTTGAGGATGTTCCGGCTAGTTTAAATAAAGCAAGTTCTCTAAACAATATATCAGGATCATTTCTTAAAAAATCAGCAACCTTATGAACAGGTACTAATTTTCCTAATTGTAGTTTGATTTGTTGGATAACTTGAGGTGTTCCTTTTGTTACAATCGTAATTCTAGATAAATGTTTTTTTTTATCAATCTCTGCAACAGCTAAGGACTCTATATTGTAGCCTCTGCCAGAAAATAAACCAATCACCCTAGCTAATACTCCAGCTTCATTGTCTACCCAAACTACAATTATATGATGATCTTCTTTTCCAAGTTTAGTTGGTTCACTATAAGCTGACTTTGATTTAGCCATTAAACTAAAGTTTTCCCTTCATCTGAAACATCTTTTTCATCTTCAGGACCTAAAAGCATTTGATTGTGTGGCTTACCTGAAGGGATCATTGGGTAACAATTTTCTTGTTTATCTACTAAACAATCAAAAATTACAGGCTGATCTGAGTTAATCATCTCTTTTATTTTTTCATCTAATTCGTCTGGTGTTTTTGCTCTAATACCTACAGCACCATAAGCTTCGGCTAATTTAACAAAATCTGGTAAAGCTTCTGTGTAACTTTCTGAATAATTTTTATCATGTAGTAACTCTTGCCATTGACGTACCATTCCCATGTATTCATTGTTTAAAATAAATATTTTAATAGGTAATCTGTATTGAACTGCTGTAGATATTTCCTGCATATTCATCAATATTGAAGCTTCTCCAGCTATATCTACAACTAATTTTTTTGGATGAGCTATTTGAACACCGATAGCTGCTGGTAATCCGTAACCCATAGTTCCTAAACCTCCTGATGTCATCCATCTATTAGGTTTATTGAATTTATAATGTTGAGCTGCCCACATCTGATGTTGGCCCACTTCAGTTGTAATATAGGTGTCTTGGTTTTTAGTTAACTCATATAGTCTTTGCACAGCATGCTGTGGTTTAATTGTTTCTTTGCTATTTATAAAATTAAGAGATTTTTTTTCTCTCCATTTATCAATTTGTCCCCACCATTTTGATGTCTTTTGTTTGTTTGATTTAATAAAATCTTTATTTTTTTCTTTAAACCTTTTTACTAAATTTTGTAAAAGTTCTGTTACATCGCTTGTAATAGCTAGATCAACTTTTACATTTTTACCAATCGAAGATGGATCAATATCAATATGAATTTTTTTAGACTTAGGTGAGAATTCATCTATTTTTCCTGTAATTCTGTCGTCAAATCTTGCACCGATGTTAATCATTAGATCACAATCGTGCATCGCATTATTTGCTTCATAAGTTCCGTGCATTCCTAGCATTCCCAAAAATTGTGGATCATCACCTGGATAAGCTCCGAGACCTTGTAATGTAGATGTAATAGGAAAACCTGTTAGAGAGACTAACTCTCTTAATAACTCACTAGCCTTTGGTCCTGAATTTATAACTCCACCTCCTGAATAAAATATTGGCTTTGACGAACTCTTTATCATCTCAATAAATTTATCAAGATCTTTTGAGTTCACTTTATTTGATTTAGAACCATTTAGATTTTTAGAAAATTTATTTTTTTTGCCTTTGTAAACTCCTTTATTAAATTGAATATCTTTTGGGATATCAACTAGTACTGGTCCTGGCCTGCCAGTCATTGCAATCTCAAATGCTTTATGCATTACCTCTGCTAAATCGTTTACATCTTTTACGAGCCAATTGTGCTTTGTGCAAGGTCTAGTAATTCCTGTTGTATCACATTCTTGAAAAGCGTCTGTTCCAATTAAATGTGTAGGTACTTGTCCTGAAATACAAACTAGTGGAACGGAGTCCATATATGCATCTGTTAGAGCTGTTACGGCATTTGTGGCACCGGGTCCCGATGTAACTAATAAAACGCCGGGCTTACCACTTGATCTCGCGTAACCTTCTGCGGCATGTCCCGCACCTTGTTCATGTCGAGCTAGAATATGTTTTATTGATTTATGATTTTTAAGTTCATCGTAAATAGGAAGAACAGCGCCACCAGGATAACCAAAAATAAATTCAACATTTTGATCCTCTAGTGATTTAAAAACAATTTCAGCTCCGCTTAATAATTTTGGCATACATACAATCTAGCCTAGAAATACTTTGCGTCAAGTTTTAGCTGACTACTTTTAATGTTTTTTTTAAAAGATGAGAGAAATCTTTAGAATAAACCTTATTCCAATTCTTCATGTGCCCACGAGCCCAGGTATTTTGTCTTTTTGCATACTGCCTTGTCTTGATATTAATAAGCTCCTTGCATTGTTTGAGGTCAATATTATTCATAAGATAGCTATTTATTTCCTGAACTCCTATCAACTTGTTTGCTGATAAACTCTTGTTGAGTCTGATTGAATTAAATTTTTTAACTTCGTTAATACATTTTTCCATAAACATTAAATCAGTTCTTTTGGAGATTTTTTTTAGCAATTCATCTTTTGGTATTTCAATAAAAACTTTTTTTAGATCATAATCTATAAAATCCGATTTTGTATTTTCTATCCAATCAAATATTGATTTTTTAGTTTTTAATTTTACTTCATAGGCTCTTTGAGCTCTCTGAGAGTCTGTGGCTAATATTTTATTTTTAATCTTAGGGTCAAGTTTTACAAGTCTTTCATAAAATTTAACATAACCTAATTTTTTAAAAAGATTTCTTACTTTATTTCTTGTTTTTAAATCTATGTTTGGGATTCTACTTATACCTTTCGTGATTGTGTTAAAATACAAACCAGTTCCTCCAACAACAATTGGTATTTTCTTTTTTTTTATACAAAGATTAATTTTTTTTTTGGCCTCTTTTAACCAATCACCTGCAGAAAAATATTTTTTTACGGAAATTAATCCATAAAGATAATGTTTAGCTTGCTTTAATTCTTTTTTGTTTGGCTTAGAAGATAAAATAGAAAACTCTTTATAAACCTGCATGCTATCTGCATTTATTATTTCTCCATTTAATTTTTTTGCTAAATGAATTGCTAGTTTTGATTTTCCCGATGCTGTTGGTCCTGCAAGAAGAATAATTTTTTTAGACAAGTTTAATTTATCTTTACGCCTAGATATCGTCTTCGATTATTTTTATTAATCACTGTAAGCAATAAAGTCTTCTCACCTTTTTTAAATATACCATCAACAATATTTTTTAAGTCAGATGAATTTTTCACTGGGTTTTTTTGTACTTCAATAATAATATCATTGATGCTCAAAACATTAGCAAGCGGACTTTTGCTTTCTATATTTACAATTACAACACCTTTAGTATTCTTATTTAAATTTCTTGAAGATATATCATCTTCATTTACTTCTCTAACTGAGATTTTTAAACTTTTTATAGATTCTTCTTTCTTTTTAACTGTTTTTGTTTTTTTCTCCTTAAATTCTTCTGAAGACTCTAATCTACCAAGAGTCAATTTTTTTGTAATTGATTTTTTATTTCGCCATATTTTTAAATCAACACTCTTACCTACTTTTGTATTAGCAACTACTTTAGGAAGTTTTCTCATTGTATCTATTTTTTTTCCATCAAACTCTAAAATAATATCACCAGCTTTTACTCCAGCTTTATCTGCTGGACTATTTTCTCCAACGCTTGCAACTAAAGCACCTTGAGGTTTTTTTAATTTTTCCACTTCTGCAATCTCTTTGGTTACTTCTTGTATTCTTACTCCCAGCCAACCTCTTTTTGTTTCACCAAATTCAACTAGTTGATTTATTACGTTTGAAGCTGCATTTGCCGGGATGGCGAAACCAATTCCTATCGAACCAGATTGACCTAATATTGCAGTGTTAATACCAATAACTTCACCTTTTAAATTAAATAATGGTCCGCCAGAATTTCCTTGATTGATAGAGGCATCTGTTTGAATAAAATCATCGTATCTCGTTAGATTTATGTCTCTGTTTCTCGCAGAGATAATTCCAGCTGTAACTGTTCCTCCTAAACCAAATGGATTACCAATAGCAACTGCCCAATCTCCAACTCGAGCCAGATCTGAGTCTCCAAACTTAACTGGTTTAAATTTATCTTCAGTTTCCATCTTTAGGACTGCAACATCCATATAAGGATCTGCTCCTACTAATTTAGCTTTATACTCTTTATCTCCAACTCTTACTAAAATATCTTCCGCATTTGCGATTACGTGATTATTAGTAATTACAATTCCATCTTCTCTAATTATAAACCCAGATCCAAGAGCAGATGCTTGTCTTTCTCTAGGTTGTTGATTCTCAAAGTCTTTAAACATTTCACCAAAAGGTGATCCTGGAGGAAATTGGAAAGGAAAAGGATTAGCATTAGCTTTTACTGTCTGAGTTGTTGAAATATTAACAACCGAAGGCATTAATTTATCAGCTAAATCTGCAAAAGAGTTTGGAACAGCCTTAACTTGAAAAGATGTAAAGTTTAAGAAAATTAAAATGTAAATTATTTTTTTCAAAGAATTCATTTAATTTTTAATATACCAAATTATTAAGAAGCCTATAATCAAAAAAAACAAACCAAATGATCTTAATTTATTTTCTGGTGTATTCTTGATGATATCTAGCATATTTTTAATTCTTGACGGGAAAATGGCAAGTAATAAACCCTCTATAAAAAATAATAATCCTATTGCAATAATAAATTCATTCACAGATTTACTATTAGTTATCTAGCTAGCTTCATAGACTTACCAAAGAATTTAAAAAATTCACTATCAGGCGATAAAACCAATGAAGTTTCACCTCCAATTAAAGCTTTTTCGTAAGCTTGCATTGCTCTGTAGAAAGCAAAAAACTGAGGATCTCTTCCAAAGGCATTAGCAAAGATTTTATTTCTCTCTCCATCGCCTTCACCTTTCATAATTTCAGATTTTTTATTAGCTTCTGCTAAAATTACTGTAACATCCTTATCAGCTGTAGATCTGATTTTTTGAGCAATTTCTGCACCTTGAGCTCTGAATTCTTTAGCTTCTCTTTCTCTCTCAGTCTGCATTCTTTTATAAATTGCTTCACTGTTTGCAGGTGGTAAGTCGGCTCTTTTTATTCTTACATCAACAATTTCAATTCCAAAATTTTTAGCTTCAGTGTTTACATCATTTTGAATGATTGACATTTGTTTTGTTCTGTCGGTAGATAAAAGTGTTGCTAATTCTTGTGTACCTAACACACCTCTTATTCTTGAATTAATAATTGTTGAAAGTCTTGATCTTGCTACTCTTTCATTTCCAACTGAAATGTAAAATTTAAGAGGATCTACGATCTTAAACCTAGCTATTGCATCTACAATTAATCTTTTTTGGTCAGCTGCGATAACTTCTTGAGGTTCATTATCTAAATTCAGAATTCTTTTATCTAAGAAAACTACGTTTTGGATAAATGGTAATTTAAAGTTTAATCCAGCTTTAGTTATAATTTTTTTCGGGTCACCAAATTGAAGAACAATTGCTTGACTAATTTCTTGTACAATAAATAAAGATTGAAATAATACAACTGCTATTAAAACTATTGCTGGAATTAAAAGTTTAACACCTTTCATTAATTATTGCTCCCTGATTTTTTTAATTCTGGTAAAGGTAAATAAGGAACAACACCTGAGCCAGAATTTTTGTCTATAATAACTTTATCAATATCAGCTAAAACTTTTTCCATAGTCTCTAAATACATTCTTTCTTGGGTAACTTGTTTTGCGTTTTTGTATTCATTGTAAATTGCTAAAAACCTGCTTGCTTCACCCTCTGCTTTTGCTACAACTTCTTTTTTATATGCTTCTGCTTGTTGCAAAACTTGTTCCGCTTCCCCCCTTGCTCTTGGAATTACATCATTAGCATAACCTTCTGCTTCGTTTTTCGATCTTTCTCTATCCGCTCTTGCAGCTTGTACATCTCTAAAGGCATCAATAACTTGCTCAGGTGGATCGGCTTGTTGAGTTTGAACTTGTGTAATTTGAATACCTGACTGGTACTCATCTAGAATCTGTTGTGTAATTTCCTGTACCTCAACTTCTATATTTGCTCTTCCTTCAGTCAAAATTGTTTGGATATTGTTTTTCGCGATAACTTCTCTCATCGCTGTTTCTGAAGTTGCTTTTACTGTCTCTACTGGACTTTGAATATTAAATAAAAACTTGCCCGCATCTTTTATTACCCAGAACACTGAATAATTAATGTCTACAATATTTTCATCACCAGTTAGCATTAAACTTTCCTCGGGAACATTCCCTACTCCGGAAGATCGACCGCTATCACTTGCTGGTCTAAATCCTACATCAACTCTATTAACTTTTGTAACTTTAGGAGTTAACACTCTCTCTATTGGCATTGGTAAGTGATAATGCAATCCTGGTTGAGTTGTAGTTACAAATTTTCCAAATCTTAGAACAACTCCTTGTTCATCTGGCAATACTCTGTAAAGTCCACTAGCAATATAAAGACCCAAAATTATTAACAAGCCAATTACAATCGGTCTTGAACCTCCAGATTTTCCACCTGAAAATTTGTTTATTGTTTTTTGAAAATTTTTAATAATGTCATCAAGATTAGGCGGATCTTGTCTTGAACCTGATCCATTTCCACCAGGCGCACTTCCACCGCCGGGAGGGGGTGTCCCCCAAGGAGATTGATTATTAAAAATCTTGTCTTTGAAACTCATGACACTTTATATAGTGACTTTTGCTCTAAAAACAAGTTATGTAGGAGCGATATTATGACCGAAAAAAAAGCAGAAATGAGCAAAGCAATGAAAGAAAAGCTTGCTCCAAAGCAATTTGTTAAAACTTCAATTAATGGGACTAGATTTACTGTATTAGTTTCAAGCGCAAAAGGTGGGGTCGGTAAATCTACAGTCGCTATTAACTTAGCTTTTGCGTTGCAAAATTTAGGACTTAAAATTGGCATCCTTGATGCTGATGTTTATGGACCTTCTCTTCCAAAATTAATTAATTTAAATGAAAAACCTAAAAGTGAGGATGGTAAAGCATTAATACCTTTAGAAAAATATGATGCTCAATGTATGTCGATGGGTTTTTTAGTAGACGAACAAACTCCAATGATTTGGAGAGGTCCCATGGTTATAAGTGCATTAAAAACAATGACGCAAAAAGTTTTATGGAAAGATAGAGATATTATTATTATTGATATGCCTCCTGGCACTGGCGATACTCAATTAACTTTTGCACAAGAAGTTAAAGTTGATGGAGCAGTAATAGTTTCCACACCGCAAGATCTTGCTCTTCTAGATGTAAAAAGAGGAATTCAAATGTTTGATAAAACTGGTGTAAAGATTTTGGGATTAATCGATAATATGAGTTTCTTTAAAGGAGATGATGATAAAGAATATAAAATATTTGGAGAAGGTGGAGTGGAAAAAACTGCAAAAGAGTTTGATAAGGAATTTTTAGGCCATCTTCCATTACATCAAGATTTAAGAAATGCTACAGATAAGGGTGATCCTTTAACCCATTCTGACCCCGAACATGAAATTTCTAAGCTATTTTTAGATATAGCAAATAAAATAAAGCTTTCTTTAAAATAGTTTCTATACTTAAATTAACAATGAAAAATTTATTATTTATAATAGTGCTTTTATTGCCTATTAATTTTGTTCAAGCTGATATCTCAAAATTAAAAGTTAACGGTCAGATAAGATATTTTTCAACTTTAGTGGATGATCTTGGACAAAGATATGATGATACCAGACCAGGTCCTGCATTAGATTTACACTTTACTTATCCAATAAATGAAAATCTTTCTATAAAAAGTTTTAACTATGTCATTAACTATAATGATACGACTTCAGGAGATGAAACAGCAAACATAAGATACAATCAAAGACTTGGTTTAATGTACAGGTTAGGTGGAACTGTTTTTTATCCATATGGAAAAATCATACATCATGATAAAAATCCTAAAAAACAAATTGATAATTCTCATGTAGGTATAATTATTCAGCAATATTTTTCAAAAGATCTTTTTATTTCAGGTGATTATAGAGAAGAATTATCTAATGGTGCTGTGCTAGCAGGCACTAGACATTCTCAAAGAGTTTTTGACTTAAGACTTAATAAAAAAAACCTTATTAAAATAAAAGACAGACCGGTGCATTTAAAAATTGGTTACGCCGAAGGAGTTAACTTAAGGGGAGTTAAATCAATTAAATTTGAAAGTGAAATAACGGACAAAATTGGAATTAATTTAAAATACGTTGATAATATGGGTAAAGGGCCTATTGGTTCGACAAACCAAAATCAAAATAGAGATTATTTGGTAAGTGAGATTGCTTATAAATTTTAAACAAGTTTATCTTTAAATTCAAAAGACGACATTAATTCGTTCCACTCTCTTTTTGAAAGACCAGAACTTTCATGGCTAACTTTTTCACCCTTTGCCATTTGTTGAATAACTTTTTTACCTTTAGCTGAAACATGAACAGCGCCTACTCTATAATCCAAGAATGCTGCATGTGTAATTGGAACCCATTTTTTTACAGTATCTAACATTGCTTCCGCATAAACTCTTATTTCATATTGAGCATGACTGTCTGCTCTTAAAAATAAAAAATTTAATAAATTTAATAAATCTGTTTTCCAGTACCATTGCGTGTAAGAATTTAAAGTAAGGTTCATTCTGGCAAGCTCTCTTGCAAGACCTGCTTTGCCTTCATCAATAGTGCTTCCATCAAATCTTTCATTAAGCATTTTTTCATAGTTATCGTAGGTTCTCGTGGCGTCATCTTTCAAAATCTTTAAAACTTCATCTGCTTGTTCGCCTGTAATTAAATCACCTCTACCTTGTCTATTTGAGATTGACTGTGCTGATAATTGATCTTTAGCTGGGATATAGAACTCTTTATCTAATATTGAATATCTTGCTGAGTATTCATTTACATTTGCAGTTCTATGTCTGATCCATTGACGTGCGATAAATATTGGAAGCTTTACATGGTATTTAATTTCACACATCTCAAAAGGTGTTGAGTGCCAATGTCTCATTAGATATTTAATTAAACCCTCGTCAGTTGAAACTTTTTTTGTTCCTTTTCCGTATGAAACTCTTGCTGATTGAACAATAGAACTGTCATCACCCATATAATCTACTACTCTAACAAAACCGTGGTCTAAAACAGGTAAAGCATCATAAAGAATTTTTTCCAATTCTGGAGAAGTAACCCTCTTTGTTGAATTTTTCTGGGCCTGTTGATCTGCAATCTCTTGCTTTTGTTCTGGTGTTAGTTTCATTATGAAATAATTTATTGAATCTCTTTCTAAGAGTTTTATATTAATAGTGTTGGTTTTCCAACTATGACGATAAACGAATTTCGTAATAAACATTACGGACGTGGGGGCAGTACCCACCACC
>Ga0315315_10001271_pt1 | contig 22977 bp, 25 predicted proteins | sample M140m3416metaG_FD_203699 | JGI IMG/M metagenome (GOLD analysis project Ga0315315, IMG submission 203699) | Ammonia-oxidizing marine archaeal communities from Monterey Bay, California, United States - M1 40m 3416 | ecosystem: Environmental > Aquatic > Marine > Intertidal zone | place: USA...
AGCGATTACAAAGGCATCCGGAATCATTCTTAAATTAGGTGTCAAAAGTCCATTACGAACAAAATAAATGTCTACCATGCGTAAACATTTCTGTATTTTTATAAAATTAGTTTGCATGAATGGTATTTTATCTGCAGCACATTTTAAAAGAGAATCTGTACGATAAGAAATGGCATTTTCTACAAATGGTTCGTGTGGAGACATATATAGTACCAATATAGTTATTGTTATTTGTATTAGCATGAACATATTTCCTATAGAAACAAAAGCTATTAGATAAGCAAGGCAATCACTCTCTTTTTTATATTCATCGTAGTAAAACCATATTATAAATGTCATAGCCAAGCTAAAAATCCAAAACCACCATAAAAAAAACATTTAACGAATATAGAGTGTTCTTATAGTAATTCACATTTACCAATATGGATTTCTACTATTTAAACCAATTGTAATAAGAAAATGTACACTAAAGGAGACAAAGTATATTGGAACCGGAAAAAGAAAAAGGTCATCGTAAATTTTTATGGTGAAGAATCAAACGGACACGTTATCATTCAATATAAAATAAAAGGAGTCGTTAAAACCAAATCTGTCATCAAAAGTAGTATTGAACCTATAGAACCCCCCGCTTCACCGTCTAAAAGCGGCGAAAGTAAGACTGATGTTGTATCGTCAGAAGGTTGGTCTTCGGCGCTTCAATTCAAAAAAAAAGAGTCTGGAAGACCACGATTGAATAGAATTTGGAATCAAAAATGCGATATTATATTTTCGAATTTCTTGACAAAAGAAGTTCGAGGTAATGGGCTCTGTATGATATGGTCTATAAATCAAGTATCCGGACATTCCATCACTGTCGAACAATTAATGGAATGGGCGATACAAAAAGACTCTTCTGGTGAGTCTGGATATACCATTGACCCCAGAACAAACGAAGTCAAACGAATGTCTTTTGTAGATGAACTAAACCCCCCATTGGACAATTTATCTGAAGCATGGTGGCCCGTGTTTGCAAAACATTTGAATTGTCGTTTTATTATTTTGGGATGTAGAATGCAGACACAGAGCGGCAAAACATCCCACACGTATACTATCGAAGAATATTCGACGGAAGGGTATAAAAATACATATTTCTTATACAATAGCACGCATTACTGGCCCCTTAAAAGTTTAATACCTGTAACAGAGTCTCAAGTCCAAAAAATAAAATCTATTTGGGAGAATAAAACATATTATTCTCTGTGAATATGAATTTATGTACAAAAACAACAGCATGTAATAGTACTATCTGTTTTTTGCGATATTTCAATTGGGGGAATATCGCAAGAGGCCAATATAATATCAAATATATTTTTCACAGATATAGAATCTGTGATATCAACCGATATATGACCTTCTGGCAGTTCGCCTTTAAAATGGCTCGTATTGGCCACAATAATGGCTTTATAGGGAATTTCGTCTTTTATCAATGTCTCGGGACGACTCGGGTCATATATATATATACAGTGTTTTGTATTTTGGACAAATAATGCGGTAAGGGTTTTGAATTTTTCAGCTCCCGAAGTGTCCCAACATTGATATTGAACATGTTTATGTTTGAATAATATATTGTTCACACCAATCGTTGGCTTAATTAAATTAGTTTTACCAGACGCTTTATTCAACAATGTAGTTTTACCAACACCAGAGGAACCCACAAAAACACAACGAATTGTAGTCATTTAATATAAATATTTACGTTATATACACTTTTTATTCTATTCCCTTGTTAACCACTGCATTAATATAATATCGTCTCTTACAATCCATCCCAATAATAAGAAATACATAGTGTGATATATATTTATAAACGATACATTATATATCCACCAAATATGCCATGTCCAAGACATAATACACGCTGTCACATAAATAAAACCAGCTGTATAACGCAACCACCTCAAAGAATGTTGGGGCCATAACCAGCGGACCGCCAAATGGAAATTGACAATATACGCAGACGCCGAAGCCATAGTATAGACTAGCATCGCTTTACCGATTTCCGAAGTTTGGAAATCGATAGATAAGGAGCAAAACACCAATATAGTCGTAATTAAGTGGTGAATGCGTGTTGTCTGGGGCAATTTATTTACACAGACGAGCCCGGTAAAATCGTTAGAAACATAAATACATGCAAGTCTATGAATTCTATATGTATCCCATTCGTTATATCGTACAATGGGTAGAATGACTGCGAATAGCGCGTATAATGTCAAAACAGCCAATATAATAGATTTTATGAAATTTTTCTGTATGTACATTTGTCTGAATTCTGGCAAAGATATGTATTTCCGACTATTTTTTCGTAAATTATAATCGATACAAATGTACATACACCGAACTGTTACACATGAAATAATAAACCAAGGCAATGCATAATAATCGTACATACAGAAAAATTAAAAACACTATTTATACAAACATATTATACACACGTCTGAGGGTAATTTTCTCCATTGTATCCCTTTGCGCTTACCTTGGACAACAATTCTATATGCGATTTAACTTGTAAAGGTTCTTCTGAGCCAATTTTGCCATACCAAATCACATAAGACGCATAAGCGTGACCAAGCCATATTTGATTTATATTTTGGTCATAAATCGTACTTTTTTTATCCTTGAAACATTTTTTTTCGGCGGCGTACCACCTATATGTATCATTACTATCGAAGCGTCTCCCATCTGGGAATTTCAACGATATTAAAGGGTCTTCGTGATACTCAATGCCTGTCTGGTCAAACCAAAGTTGCAATTGTACATCCAGTCCTTCTTTACGAATCGAAGCAGGGGCTGACCAAGGATGGATGTGTACAAGGCCGTCACAATGTGTATGCACACCACAATGTGGCCACATTTTTGTATATGCTACGTCGCCTTCTACTTTACATATACTTGGCTTCTTCTCATATGGTATTGTTTCAGTCGGATTCCTGTCATGCAACACTGAAGGCAATGGTTTACCATCTATATAAAAAGAAATAGCTGCATGAATATGGTCTCCAATTACCGGCCGGGCTTTTAATAACCACCGCCCGCCAGACAATAAAATATCAGTATTTGGACGTTTCATATGTCCTTCAAACTTATACAAAACAATTTTGTCGGCATCCACGGACTGAATATTTGCATACTGTTCAATAACATTGGTAGCGGTATGGCCCCTCATTACAACGCCATTTTGGCTATCCACGCTTACTAAAGTTATATTCCATATAAATAAAAATAATGCGAGCACACCCAACAAATATTGTTCCTTCATGATAAGCAGTTGATAACTACTTAAATACATTTTTGTGAAACAATGGGACCAGCAATTTCAAGGACATGGTTTATATATGGCAGAGACTATGAAAATGCATGGTTAAAGAAACCAATATATTCCACTTTGTACAATGAAAATAATATTCGATACCATGCTGGGCAATTTAAACATCATGTTTATATCATTGCACTCGGATTAAACCACTATGAAGTTTCTAAAATATTTTTATATAGGGGTTGGCGCCAAATAAAATGCGAAAATGACAATTTTAATCTCAAAATTACGTTTTCTAATAAAAAAGCTTTGAAAGCTTGGCAAGAATGTAACCGTTCATATTTAGGAAAATCATTTGATAAACTATGGATACCCATTTGTACTACTGGATTCATACACCATTTTAAAAAAAAATCTCGCCAACCAATTCGCTAAAAATTAAGCGAACACAACAAAAATCTCGCCAACCAATTCGCTTAAAATTAAGCGAACACAACAAAAATCTCGCCAACCAATTCGCTTAAAATTAAGCGAACACAACAAAAATCTCGCCAACCAATTCGCTAAAAATTAAGCGAACACAACAAAAATCTCGCCAACCAATTCGCTAAAAATTAAGCGAACACAACAAAAATCTCGCCAACCAATTCGCTTAAAATTAAGCGAACACAACAAAAATCTCGCCAACCAATTCGCTTAAAATTAAGCCACTATTTAAAGACATGTTCTATTGAAAAATGTGTGACCTTTTAGTAGAATGTTGCCAATGCCATGCCGAAATGTGCAAAGGATGTTTTCAAGGTTGTGGAGAATTGGCCAAAGATTGCGATAAATCAACTTGCAACATATATGGCAACGCCAAAAGTAAAGATAACGCATATAAACCTGTCAATGCAATTGCGCCGAACGCAGTACAAATGTCAAGAGATACAAAACTTGTTTTTTAAATAATTATTTATTTTTTTTAAAGGAATATGTTATCATCTCGTGTTTTCAAACGCGCCCAGCGCTCCACCACCCCTTCAAACGGCCACAACCGACCGTTTTGACAGTTTCTTAGCGATATATGCTTTCATTTTCTTGTTTTTCACGGTCAGTTGTCTGCATATACGGTTGAAGTTAATCATACTTTTGCGAAAAATTTCTTTTTCGTCTTGGGCTATTTCAAGCCGCCGCTCGGCCTCGGCCAGGCGACCAGAGGCGGTCGCTTCGAGTCGCGCCCGCCGTATACGCGCCTTTTTCAGTGCTGCCCCGGCTATTTGGCGCGTTTCCGAGGCGTAAACACGAGCTGCGGATAGCTCGCGGCGTACCTTCATGAGGTCGCGGCGTTGGGCGCGGAAGGTACGGGTGGTGGTCTTGGGCATGGTGTTAGTAATGGATGTTTTTTCCCTGTTAAGAATTTCTCAGGAATCTTTCTTTCCCTGTTAAGAATTTCTCAGGAATCTTTCTTTCCCTGTTAAGAATTTCTCAGGAATCTTTCTTTCCCTGTTAAGAATTCTTAACAGGGAAAAAGATACAAGCTACAATGCAGAAACTATACGTGTTTGAAACCATCACTGCGAACGGTACTCGTGTTGTAGGCAGCGCCGGCCTTCCATATGTCGATATGGAGACTCTAATGACATTTTACCACCATTCGGTGACCAGTATAGTACCAATCGATGCCGGCACGTCCCGTCTCAAAATCAAAACACCGATGAACCACAAAAAAAATAAACAGAGGGGGTTTTAGAATTTTTAAATATAATTTATTCCTCGATTTCACACAGGCATACGTTTATAATGGTGAAATTTTCGTCTTCAAAGTTGTCCGAACCGCCAAACGTTGCGCATAACCCACACGTTCCACAGAGCAGTGCTGGTAGGTCTTTTATGGTCTCGTTCGCGGCATCCTCAGCCATTTGGTCGAAGCGTATTTGTGCGGGTGGTTGATTAGGCATATTTTAAATTGCTTTTCTCTTAATTTCGAAAATTCCTAATGTTAAGAATATTCCAAAAAAAAATTTACAATTATAAATTAAAAAAAATATAAAAATGTGGGAACAAGTAATGAAAAAACGCGAATACTATTTAATTGATTATAGAGTTCCACAGGGCGTGCACGACGATTCGTTGTTGACAAGCGGTTCTTCGATGTTTTTCGCGGTCAGGTGTGTAGAGTCCACGCACAACAAGATACTTTGTGACGATGTGTATCAACCACTGAATAGGAAGCTCACTGGGACTTGGCCCGAACAAAAAATGGTGTCCACGACATACGCAGCAGATTCTACGGGACATTACAGCGACCCACTCTCGCCGGACTACAGAGGCTGCACCTTCGAATTGACTCTATCCTACATACATTCTATACGGCCCCTTACATTTGACAAGAGTATACGGCAAGAGACGAGTATAGTTAACTAACGTAGTATAAAAACATATGTGTTACTTTCCCGCTAGCCACTCGTAAAAATCATCAGATTCTGAGTCTGAGTCGGACTCTGACTCCGACGCTACAAAGAGCCGTGGGCCTCTGAAGAACTCAATTCCGTGCTTCTTCCTCCAAGCGCGCTGTATGAGTTCTGCGGCACAAATGCGTTCTTTAGCGGCCATCCGTTCGGCCCATATGCGCGCTCCCCACTCTCTCTCGCGTCGCATATGGTACTGCTTGTTTTGCTTGAGCGCCTCCCATTGCATGTCGGACATGGCATGTGGCTTGAATGTGAGTCTGTGGCCCACCCATGCACGCTCTTCTGGGGCACGGTGACCGACGCCGGCACTGCGACGGCACCGCGGGGTCTTTTTGATGCTTTTCATGATGTTTGTCAGCGTTGCCATGGCTCTCTTTCTGCGTATGGGTACGTTGTATGTGGTATGGGTATATAGGTTATTAATATAGTAGTAGTGTTAATTTAAACTTGTGTTATTCTAAACCATTCTGGGAATTTTCCGCGGAAGCATTATGTGTCATCGATTTGTATGGTGAGTTTTTTACGGCCAGTGTTGGGTTCGCGTATTGTAAGCGCACGCTTCGGTCTTTTAGGGCGGGGTTTCTGGGGTATAACTACGACTTTCTTTTTGGACCTCAAAAATAAACAAGGCATTATGTTGGACATATCTCATTTAAATACCGATTTCAAACTTTACTTTTTGAGGGCCAAGGAGAAAGGGTCAAAGGACATCATAAAAAAAGATGAAATGAAAACGGAAAATTTCATGGTGAAGTGGTCTAGTGGTTATGAAATATAATCGACCACTGCGAGGACTTGGGTTCGAATCCTGTTCGTCTCCAAAAAAAAATGTTGATGCATGCATCATGGGGTTGTGACAAATGTACTGGTATTTTCTCTTAGTATACTTCCAGTATGTGCTATGCACCCAATGAAGAAACCCGCAAAAAACACCCGGAAAACTACAAAAACAAAAAATAAAATCCTAGAAAAAAGAAATACAAAAATAAAATCCTAGAAAAAAGAAATACAACAGCAAAAAAAAAATAAAAGACAAAAGCAAAAAAAATTAAAAGGGATGGCATGTTATCATATTTTTTTGTTAGGGATGGGACGCTTTTCAGCTTTTTTGTCGATGGTGGGGGTCTTAGTATTCGCCGGTTGAATTTTTGAGGAATTCATGCTTTAATTCTTTTTTTTTAATTATAAATTTTTGTGCAATTTGATTCTCACATATGTCTTAAATGCGTGGTGAATTTTTTAAATAATATAATGTTAACAAATCTCTATATTATAAAAGACGCTATTATTATGTTTATATCTGTTGGAATATCCTTAAAAAGATAATCGCATCTTCTCTCCAGTGTTTTCCTACGGGATATTTTGTAACGTTTTATTTTTTCAACGATAGTTGTTGATAAAATTTTGTCTAGTTGTAATCTATTTACTCGACCATCAATGTTGTCGCACCGCAACATATATTCCACGCATTTGGTGTGGCCTTTGTTACAAGACAATTGCAACGGACAATATTTGCCAGAGTAAGCACCAGCATTTAATAACAACTGAATATAATCATTGTGGCCTTTTTCTGCGGCGCGTTCGAGGGCGGTTTTACCTTTATTATAAGCCATTGCGTGCCGATTGGCGAAAAACACTACGTTCGGATTGGCTCCGGAGTCCAATAGCAGTTGAATGATTGGGATATTGTGTTTAAAAATAGCAAATTGAAGTGCAGTCCAGCTTGGGTTAATAGAGCGTTGTTCAATGTTGATATTGAGCGTGACGAGGTCCTTTACAACCTCTAAAAACCCCAAAAGGCAAGACCAGTGCATAACATTCATGGCGGCTCGCGTATCGCATTGGTATAAATCCGCGTTCCTTAAAAATTCCATTCGGCCGTCGCGAGACATATCGTTCAATGTTTGAGTGCATAATTTTATCTTTAGTCGTCTCCATCTTGATGTAATACTAGAAGTGTCTAAGCTATATCTGTACATTATGTTGTTATACAACGATTCAAATATATTCATTCGCATATGTATTATAAAAGGTTATTGTTTCGTTGGATTTACTATTTGTTCCAAATTAATTTGCGCTGACCAAAACATAGTCGCTACTGGTTGTTTTTCAATGATAAATGGAATTTCATCATCACATGCTATTTCTAAGAATGGTTTTAGTTGAACGGATTTAACTTGTGCGGGCCTACCTATATTGGCGATTGTTTTTTTGTATTGATATTCTCCTATTTCTGCTCTTAGATAGACGGTGACTTCGATTCCTTTGCATACGTCTATGGACCATATACCCGATTCGTGATTTTCCCATGAAACGGAAGGGTCTGACCATTTCATATCTACTTTTACTGGTTTTTGCACTTCGAAACGTACAGCTTCTTCTGCGCCCGCGTCAATGGTCCATTCTAACTGTTTGTATGTGGGTCCATAACTTATAAGGTGTAACCATTCTTTCATCCAGTCAACAAGGGAAGAGGCGTTTGTGTCCACCGATGCGGATACATTTGCGTTTCCAATAGGTTGTAAACGCATGTGTTGTTCCGACGGAGTAATTTTAAACGTTGCTGGCAATCCTGTACAATTTATAATAGTTACACGCGTGGAACAATTTAAAATAGACATTAATTAATATTATTTGTTTAAATACTTATTTGTGTAATTCAGTGAAGATTACGGAGCAATTGGAAATTGCGCATATCTTCAACTGTCATAGTATCTCTCTTTCCGAGCTGAGCACAGAATGCCGCGCCAGTGAAAATAGTTGTTAGCTCCTGTTCCGTAGCCGCCTGGAGCGCTAGAACGGCGTCGGCATTAAAACGGAGACGGTTTGGGCTGAACTGGGATGCCGTCTGCGTAACAATACGCTTAAAGGTTGTTGCGGGCAAAATAGGTGTAGTTCGTTCGCGAAGTGTTTCGACTTCTTTAAGTTGGCGTCTTTCCTTGCGAGTCATTTTTGGAGCTTTGATAGAACTTTGCTTAGTGATAGTAGAAGCAGCAGACATGTTTGATATTTTATTTTGCTCCTTTATACCCCATTTCAATAAATAGTTGGATTAAGAGCAACATGTTCTATTTTTTGTTTTTTTTGCGTTTATAGATACAATGGGTATTAATTCTGGCGATTCTATTTCATTACCTAAATGTGAAACAAGACATCTTGTAAAAAAATTTTTTACAGATTCTGGCCGCCGACTACTACAATACCCAGTGACAATTTTCCAATTTTGCCGCGTCCATGGAAACAGAATATTGTGCAAATCCCCATTAAATGATGGCGTTAAATCATCTTTATTTCCTAATACTCCGATTATATTCGGTTTATGTTGCTCTGCTTTTCTCATCCACTGAGTTATATTGGATGAATGTTTTGTCATGTCATACATAACAATAACTAAATCGGACCCTCTTAGATAAGAATCTGTAAGGGAGTGGAATCTTTCGGCACCTGCTGTATCCCAAATGGTTAGTATTATTTTTTCACCTTTTACACGGATGGACTTGGTGAAAAAATCAATGCCAAGTGTAGATTGTACATTTTTTAAAGGTTTGCCTAAGAATGAATAAATGACAGATGTTTTACCCACACTAAAATCTCCTATGACTGTACATTTTACTTTTTTCATACAATATTAATAAAGTTACCTAAATACTCGCCTTCCAACTATTCCATGCTTTTGATGCCAAAAGTATATGTTCAGCATCTCTTACTATAATCCTTGTCCAATATTCACAATATCGGGCGGTTAATAATGTAGAAACAGACCTGCGTTTTATAACAAAAGATTTGTTTGGATTATGAGAATCGTAAAACCTTAGTTGGTCCATGGGGTGTCCATCTTCTTTTCCTATAAACCCTACGCATGAACAATCCACAATTAGAGCGTTTCCCGGCAACTCTGGTTCCAAAGCTACCAAATCTTCTACCGTTGGATTTTTTTCCCATGGTTTCGCCCTCTTGTGAGTCTCTACAACTTTGTAGAGTTGTCTCCTGTCAATTCTCTGTATAATTTTTTGGCTTTCTTTGTGTTTGCAATCGAATCGAAGTGTATCCAATACGGTATCGTCATACATACAAAATGTGTCCAAGTCTTTAATGGATTTTTCAAGTGGAAGACCACTAACTCTAAGAGCGTCAGAAACCATGTGATGTATAGCGACAACTGCGGGATGTCTATATACGGTTGTATGTAGTCTATATCTTGTTTGAAACAGGTTGTAAATATCTTCATAAACTTTGTGATGATAACAGATATGACCATCGATAACTCTTGCAGCATTAATAATTCTCATAGTATCTGTATCAAATCCGCCTTGTGACAATCCACACGCCCTTGCGTCCCGTTTAATATATTCCATTTTGTCTACATCTAAATGATTGACTTGATTGGCTACAATTTCCCAAAAAAACCCTTGTTGGCCGGTTCCGGGAGCAATCAAGGATTGAACAAATACAATTTCTTCTGGTGAATATTCAAAGTTGGCTTGGGTTAAGAGTGATGCAACAATAGATACTGAACGATGTTCATGATGTGCCATAGGAGAATTGTTTTCAGAAAGAAATACGTCATCAAAAAGATGAGAAAAGGGCCCATGGCCGACATCGTGCAAAAGGCCAGCAAGTTGTACCAATAAAATCTGACGCTCTGTAATATTCAATTCCGGCTGTTTTTTTTGTAAATTTTTAGCCATATGTCCTGCCAAGTAAGCTACAGATATAGAATGTTCAAACCGGGTATGTGTAGCGCCTAGCCATACCCAATGAGCCGTAGCTAACTGTCTTAGGCGGCGCAATCTTTGAAATTTCGGTGTATTGATAATGTCTATAATTTCCGGCCCGAGTTCATATTCTCTGTGAACAGGGTCAAAAATGGTAGTTTTTAATATTCTAGTAACTCGCCGGCGTTTATTCATGTGTTGCCCATTCATATTATTATTTGTGAATAATAAATAATATATGTGTTATTTATATGGAAAAATAATATTTCATAATCTGTATTGTGATTCCGACTATGAAATTGATATATAATAATTTTCTATGTAATGCGGGTACATGAAAAATGGGGCCGTGTCCTATGAATGTATTTTGGAATAGGGCCCATTCTATTTGGCTAATTATACAATTATTTGAATTGAAATACCAAGACAGAGCAATGGGAATATGACAATATAAAATATTTGGATATATTGTCCATCCAAGATGGACAACAAAAATACCAATGTAATGTAAAACAAAACAAAGATTCATTTTTATTATACCAATGTAACTTTTATAGCCACAAGAATAGAAACGCAATATTTAAAGGTGTTGACGAATATCAAATGGACATTCATATAAGAAGTCTTATAGAATTTGAAAAATATTTAGACCATCATTTTCCAAAAGCTGTTAATGTCACTCGTCAAAGAATGTCTATACAACAATTACTCGACCAACAAGAAGACAAATCTATGCTGAAAAGGAATTTAGAACAATATTCGAATTCTATCGATAATATAATCGATAAATTATACCAAACAAATTGTGTTGTACAACAACCATGTTTTGCTTGGTCTGTAAATCACAGAATAATAAAATCGGCATGTTGGCTTTTTGAAGCACTCATGCCGAAAATATTACTTTCGCAGACATATTCGGAAGAAGCTCATGAATTATTAAAAGATTCCGAAATAAAAAAGGCCAATAAATTGTTCAAATCCGCAGAAAAGTATTACGAAAAATCTATGGGATTATGTCTGCGTTGGAAATGGAAACTCCCACATATGAATCATAATATTTTACATGCTGAATGGCATTTGTCCAAGAAACATCTAATGAAATCGTTTCAGCATTTATGTTATCAATGTATAGGAATTAAACAATTGACAACCGCAAATCCAATGCTGACCATTTCTACACGAGCTCTTTCATCTGCCATGTTATCTTTGGCTTATTGGAAAAATAAAGACGCAGAAACTGTAGTCAAAATAGCAGATGGGCTCCGGTATTTGTACCATTCTCATTGCCTATGGAACGCGGCAAAATATGGCAATTCTATATTTACACTTCAAAATTGGTTACAATGTAACCATATTGAGACTGGTTCCTTTGCGCTTTTAAAGGAAGAGTTTGAAAAAGTTCCACTTTTATTATCGGAAAGAATACATACCAATAATGGCGCTTATTTTGACAAAATTACAGCGCCAGACGAACTTCCGAAAATAGAAGATATAATATGTGAATATATTGAATAAAATGCGCCCACCGGCCAATAATCCCAAAAAGAAGTTGACAATGTTTCTATATGACGTTTAGGTAAATCTTCCAAAAAAATTTTGAGTTGATGAAATGTATTTTCCACATTTTTTCCAGTTTTTGTATTTAACTGGAAAACGCGTATATCATGTTCGAGTGCCCAACGGCGTCTACATTTAAAAGAATGGTCTCCATTCAAAATCAATATCCAATGCAAATTGGGATACAAATGCGACATTCTAAGATGTCGTGCGTCTGATTTTTTATCATCGTTCGCTATCAACAATATAACATCTGCAGCTTCATAACATATTTCAATATTTATTTGAAATCGTTCTAAAGAAGGCGTGTCATAAATAGTTATGTTTTCAAAAATATAAGTACATACATTTGTGGTCATCAAATAACTATTTGTAGTTACATGCCCAGACCACAATTCACACAGTGCGGTCTTACCTGAAAAATTATCACCCACAATAGTTAGTATATACATTTGTTTAATTAAATTAATGTTTATATAATGTTTATTAGTCTTCTGTACTACTTAATAACTCTTCTTTTACTTCTGCGCCATTATTTAATAAATATGATTTTCTAGAACGTATGACGGTTTTGATAGTGTATACTTCACCGTCAAAAACCACTTCATCGCCTTTTGAAAATTCAGGTTCATACGTAGCGGCCACCAAATCGGATTCGGGTACTTGTCTGTCGATACCCTCTAATTTATAAGACCAATTGGACTTTTTAAATGACTTGACTTCCCGAGAGATACCATCTGCCATTTCGACAAACTCGCCCACTTCATATTCCGGCTCTTCGTGTACTATCACGTCCTGGTCAACTTCCAAACGTTTCTCACCAGTAAAAATATTCGTCAACTTGTAATTGCCACACGATTGATGTCCAGTGATTTTATAAACTTCTCTGTTGCCAACACACCGAACGATGGTGCCGTTTGGAAGAATTTCAACATACTCTTGCAATTCATTTTCAGTGACTTCTTCACCGTTGTCCAATACATATGTACCGTCTTCATGTACTTCCCGAATAACACGAACGTCGTCCAAATGCATCACTGGCTGTTTCTCCTCAAACTCCGGTGTAAAAGGCGCCAAATTAGAGGCAGCCACACCTTGAACATTGGGTTCGGAATCATCCCAGGCAGACTCAATCTCGTATATATTTGATACTGCATTTTTAATAACATATACATCTGTGCTATTGCCCATATTGACGTAATCCCCAACATTAAATTCACTTTCCTCTTCTTCATCGTCTTCATCGTCTTCTGAATCAGAAGACGATGAAGCTTCTAATTCTTCGTCATTGACAGTAAATTCGTCGTCCTCTGATTCGGGCTGAGATAAACCTTCTTCAATAGGTCCAAATTCTTCAACAGAATATGTCGAAATTTCACCATCCACTTCAATGTCATACGTTTCATCATCGATATTATCCGTCGAATTGTGATTGACAATAATGCCCGAAATATCGCCAGTTGACTTATAAATAATTACCCTGTCGCCAGGTTTAAATATAATACGTTCTTCAAGGCTCCCCTCGCCCTGTAAAGAATCTTCGAAAAAACTCACCGCGTCTTCTTGCTCTTTGATATTTGGAGACGAAGCCATTATGTCTTTCTTTCGTCCGTTTGAATCCACGACCTCGTAATACAGTTTTTTCTCTTTTCCGCCTTTTCTGGAAATGGATTTTTGTTTGCGCCTGACAATTTTATATATGGTTTGAACTGAAGTTTGGGGGTTTATGAACAAAAACCAATCATGCAAAGCGTTATCGGTAATTCCGCCGACTTCAGAACCTTGACTGGTGCGCAATGTATACGTCATTCTGGCTCTTACAACAGTACATAATCCAAAATTATAGAATACAGGGGTTCCTGGCGCATACGCCAATATAGGCAAATCTTCCAAATCTTCTTCAGATACGTCTGAAACTATAGTGTCGTTCTCCTCCAATTGGATTTCGTAGTTACCATTGGCATAATTTATAGCGGTAACGATTCCAATGGCGTTTTTGTATACCACTTCACTGTCGTTTTGAAATCTTGGTATCCATTGTTCTTCTAATGCAGATTCTAAAATCTGTATCTCTTCTCCTTCGCGAGGTTTCAATGTATACATATATCCATCGTCGTTAGAATCGATATTAACTATCTTAAAACGTTCACCGTGATATTCAACGCTGTCATTCAAATCGTATAGCGGTTCCTCGGCTTCTTCCTCTTCGGGGACGCTATAATCGCTATCGCCAGATTCATCTGCCGCGGCAGACGTTTTTTCGGACACTTCATCTGGTCTGTCTCTGGCCTGTTGATACCAGATATCCAACTCGAATTGTTTATCAGATTTCGTCTCTCCTTGTAAGAGACTATCGTATTCACATACATATGTATGGTCAGTGTCCAACACATCAGTAATCGTAGCGTTTCTGAACCCATTTATAGTTAACACTTGAATTTCATCCCCATAACTAAATGAAGGATATTCGGGAAATCTCCATTCGTCTTCATTTTCATCAAATGGATATATCTGTTCTTCGGTCGGTTCTGCTACATCTTCTGACACAAAAACATCTTCATTTAACCCTGGCGAATATCTTACAGTATAATACTTGGGGTCGGGGTCCCATTGAACTTCAATTAACATTTGAGGTCCAATTTCGTCTGGCTCTGAAACTCTCTCTATAATTTGGATGTCCACCTGGCTACGCTCAATGGCTGCTGTTGTTGATTTTACGCCTTTATGGGTGACTACGAAACTTACTGTGTCTGCTCCAGCACCAGTCAGTGTGAGTTTCTTGGAACCGTTGGCACTTTTTAAGATTTTTGCAATGCGCCCTTTTGCTTTTGGGTCTAGCAGAGTAACTAATACAGTAGAACCGTCGGGGGGCAAAGCCCTGTTGCGTTTTCGGCGTCTAGAGCCTCCCGGCGAGGGTTCTGAAACTTCCGCCGTGGGTTCTGGAACACTAACGCCTGGAACAACTTGGTCTGGCAACTTTGCTGTCAATAGCGCCATCAATTCGGAATAGATGTCATCGAGGCCAAGACCTTCGAGGTCAAACTCCGCCACGATAGTGCGTATTGTAACCAAGTTTGTAGCAGAATTATTTTGTATGGCTTCTTGAATTAAAGAACCCACCGCATTTATTAGAGAAAGTTCGGCATCAGACCACGAACCCGAAACACGCCGTGTTATGATGTTTATTCTGTCCCCAATTTTCCTTAAATGCGCCTGTAGCGCCGTTGTGTTCTTACGCTGCTTCGCAGAGCCGCCGCCACCGCCGCTGCCTTTTCGCTTGCCTGGTTCTGCCGCCATAAAGTGTTTTTTATGAACGAGTGTACTAAACATTTAGAAAATGTCTATAAACTTAAATAGGGTAATTTTACTTGGCGTCTAAATAGTATCCGTTTCTTCATGATTAAAAAACGGCGGTTGAGATTTTAGGGGACGTTCAATCAAAACGTCATCATAATCATGAAGGTCATCAATATTTAGTAAAGGTTCCTTTTTTTGGCTAGATATACAACATCCCATTTATTTAAATGGGTCCATTTAAATAAATGAAATTCACTGTTTTACCGTATAAATATATAATAAACAAACTAAATGTTAAAGTATATATTGTTGTCTTCTAGTTTAGTAGGGGGCTATGCATATGAATGCAGCGAACTCGAAATCCAGCATTCAGATGCTATCCATAGATTGGAAAATGACATTTTAGAGGATATAAAGCATGTCAGAGACACAGGAATTGACACCTATAACATCAATGACCCTATTCCGGATACAAAAAGATTGGACCATTTCGATTCCTATTTTCATACTCTAAACTTAATACCCAACATAACCAAAGTAAGTGACCAAACTATTCGCCACTTACAACAGCTGTGTAATGTATTAAAACCAGATTCCGTTACAAGCTGCTGCAATATGCCCGAAATAATACAAGAAATCGAAACATTAAAAAATGACTTGCAGAAACATAAAAACAAACATATAAACAATTTTAGACTGTTTAATGTTTTCGATGGCCCCGCCCAACTTGACGCCTTGTTTGAAAGTAAAAGGTCTGGTTATGAGAAGCCCAAATACAACAAAATTGTACAAAAAGATTCAGTGGATATTATTTTTGAAAATGTTAAAAGCCACTATACACAAGCCAATACAAATACCCAAAACGACACAGTTTGTTGTCAAGCGATGACAGCACAGTGTTTCGCATGTAAACTAGGTATAGCGGAGCATGATTTACTATCGTATGTAGGCTGTCCCACGCAGCACCCCCACAGTAATTCTACTGTTGCCAAAGGTGTCGATGGTGCGGACAGAGTGGAAGGGGACGACAGCGGCCAAGCCAAAGAATGGAAATGTGGTGACCTCTGCCAAATCAGGCACCGTGAGTGCTCCGAATCCTGTTTTTTTTATTGTTTAAAAGAGAGTGAACAATCGTTGGATGCATCGCAAGACATTAATGTGTGCCGAGAGTCTTGCATGGCGGACTGTGAGCTTAGGAACCTATGGGGCTGAAGTGTCAAGCATGTGAGTGCGAAGCTCATTCACCACGGGTAGTTATCGCGTTTGGTCCGATACTCTTTCGTACCGATGTTTTTCTTTTGGGCAAAGACAGCAGCAGCACATCACGTAACAAATCGTCTTTATATTTTTGTAACATTTTCGACAGGGCGCACATGTCAAACATCCCAATAGATATTCGATGGCCCATATAAACAATAAAATTAATAAAATAGACAACCCAACGAGAGCGTATATGGTCCAATCTGGCAAATGTGCCGTATTTATAATCATAATAAAAATAGTTAATGTTTTAAATACTCGTATTTTATACTATTTAAGTTTGACTTATGTTTAAAATATGTCTCGTATTTCTGCAGGTGGAATTGCTTCTTTATTCAAGGGGATTTCTCCTGGTACGAAATCGCCCAAACCAAAGCCATCTGGCGCTATACCGTCTACGGGCATGTTGCCAGAACTTATATTTGCACACGGGCATGTACAAGAACATAACGCTGTGACCGCTGTCGGCAATCATTCTACGGACATTCATGGCCAAGACCCTTACGCCAGAGATTTAGAACACATTGGCAAAACCGTGCAAAAAGTTGAGAATTGTGCCTCTGTCGAAGAAGTCATTGCTATTCTTAAAAAAGAATGGGCAGACGATTATATGCGTATTTATGCAAAGAAGTTGGGCGGCGAGGGTGTTCTGGCATTAGAAGAATTGGCCATTATAGACAGATGTATTCAATCCATTGAGGCTAGATTAAGGCGTAGATTTTCCGACATTGCCATTGTTGTAAGAGAGGAAGCTAACAAGGCGTTTGATACGGAACATACGTTTTCCAATGGTATTGTGTACAATGTTCCTAGATTTTCTCATAATATAAATGGCATTACTGTTATTTGCCAACCGGATGGGTCTTGCATGTATAATGAGAATTTATCTATTGTCGAAATAAAAAGCTGTTATGGTTCTATGTATACTGCAAAGGCTTCATTAACTTCAAAAAACAGAAGAATCACTTCCAATGCGAATATTTCAAAATGGTTGCATTATCTCATACAAGTATGTGTAGAAATGTTTCCAGAAGAATATGCAGGAACTCTTTTTGTGTGCTGGCAAGGTTCAAAAATTCAAGGCGTTTCGGATAAAAAACTCGAAAAAAGGAAACCCAGAGCTAAGTATATTTATTTGTCGCGCGGACAAATGGCCAATTTAATGAATGCTGTCCGCACGTTTACGGCTTCTTTAGTTTCGGAAGAGGCGCCCGGGTCCGCCTATTCTACCTCACCGTATGAACTATATCAGCAGTTACCAAGAGTCAAAAAGGACGAATCGTTACAGTTATACAAAGCCACTTGTGCAGAACTAATAAAAGTATTTAATTCTATACCGAAAACCGAAGACGGCGACGTTTGGTCGGAATGGGAAGAAGAAAAAGAAGAAGTGGACGACGATGAAGAGGAGGAGGATTTCGGCGAACTTTCGGAAATGCACGTTATAGCCAATAATACACATCGTTTTGATAAGGATTTCGATTTTTCAGCGCCCATAACATTAGAATTGGATAAAGAAAATGAACATGATTCGAGTGCCATTAAAGTAATGTCGGATGGCAAACAGGTTGCTTGGATAGCTGGCCAAAACTATATACAACGATATGTATCCAGGAAATTTATGGATGTTGATTTATATGATAATAAATCATTGGCTATTATATTTAACGGTATTCGGGAGATTACTGTGAAAAAAAGAGATGGTTCTGTTGTTCTTGTGAATATAAAATATGATAAAATAAAAATAGTAAGGGCAAAACGTTAAATTTTTTCATCAATTTCTATATCTGTAAATGCGTCTTCTTCTTCTTGGGCCAATTCTGTGAATTTTCTTAGTTGTTCTTTTCTGTATTTTTTATAAGGTGCAAAAACACACTGCCATAAAATACACAAAACAACAGCTACAATACCACAGTACAGGAAAAAATTCAAATACTGTTCCATTTATTTTAAATGATTAATTTAAATACTTTTTTTTAATTAAAAAAAACCTTAAAATGTAAAACCACATACAAGACCGTTTGCATCTCTTTGAATGGCTTCCGGACCCGACAATTGAACTAAACCATCATCTGAAGAAGGGGCCAATAACAACATATTTGTTACCGCATCTGTTCCAAAGAAATAATGGGATGCTACGTCATCATTTTCAATGCCATGGCCAAGTCCAATACATTCTACATCGTCTATGTAGCAACTCACCGTATCCAGTTTCAAAGAATAAATAGCTTCACAAGGTACGTCTTCCGCATCTGCCAAAGAGCTAGGGAAAACCCATCTATTGTCTTTTTGTATGGGATGCCATGGCGTTGCCATTAATGTTCCGATTTGTACCAATTTGGCGGAACCTCTCGGACACATCGTTTTAAGAATAAATTCGACTGTTGCAATGCCTCCAGGCGCAAGCAAGCGGTCACCTCTTCTTACATTGGCTAAAATTTTAGTGGTACCGTTTTCCATCTTTACTCGAGACCATCCTGGGAAACACGGACCGTCGCAACGATTATAAGACGCCATTGTTGATGGAGCAGCGCGCATAGATTCGCCACGACTGGCCATTCTTCTTTGAACTTCTACTCGAAGCGTGGCTCTTGGCGCAGACATTTCATTGAATAGCTCGTCGAATTTGTCGCGAAGCGCTTGAAAACGTACCCCCCCATACTGTTGAATACCCTTGTCCAAGAAATTGTTGCAAATTTGATAAAAATGAGCGCCGGCCAGAGAAGGGATATAATGACGGCCCCAACGCCGAAAATACTCAGACTGTAAAGCTTCGCGCCATTGTCCATTCATATCTTCCAAAAGTCCCGCATGTGTTACTGTAGAAGTCAGGTGCTGGATATCGGGACGTTCCACTAACGATTGCATCATACAAAGTGCAATTCTCTGGCGCTCATCTGAATCTGGCTCTGTATCAAGGGGTTGGATTTTATCTCCATCAATAGAACACCTTACTTGTTCAGAACAATGAAAAAAATAATCGCGCGTTTGACCGTACATAAACGGACCAATCGGAATTTGATATCCCCACGATGTTTTTGTATGAGGGCCCACGCCCGTGATTTCACCATCCGTTTCCACAGACATTACACAACTGGAACGATAGGTGGTTCGAATGTTGGCCATAGCATGTACAAAAATAGTACCCACCAAAGAACTATCCGGAATAAACGAATAACGCCCATTTCCCTCGCGAGCAATTTCCGTCAAAAGCTTGGAATCGAGCCCGTAACCAAACCCAAACGTATGAATTTGACCATGCCAATTTGGACGGGCGTCCTTCCATTCCTTAAACATGCGGAATTCTCCTTTGGGAGGACTTACAGTGGGTTCCCCATCTGTAAGAACGCACACAATGCCATCGTCCGGAAGAGCGTCCAGCGCCGTTTTAATACCATCCCACAGATTGGTGGACCCACCAGGAGAAAGACCAGCCATCTTTACCTTGGTAAGTCCTTTATTGCCCGGCGTCATTTTACGCAGAGGACAAAGGGTATTTGCGACAGAGTTAAACGTAATGACCATAGCTTTGTCCTCAGGACGCAACCCATTGAGACATACATTCGTTCCATGACAAGCAATGTCAAGCATATTATAACCATCTGTTTCACCGGTAGACGTTTTCACTTCCCTATTCATTGAACCAGAAATGTCTTTGACAAATGCAAGTGACATAGGAGGGGCCTCGCCATCTTGAACTGTAACAGAAACTTGTAGAAGAGAATCGCGACGGCGAACAGAAGCGACCGGCGCGGGAATACAGCCATCCGGAGTTATTTGGTCTAATTCCATAGTCATAGATTCCTGTGAGGCTACCATAGACTCGATTTCCTGTCTTAATTCGCGATTTTCTATCAATTGGTCTACACGCATAGGCTGTCGCGTCATGGGCGATATTGGATTGGCGCGTAAAGCGCGTGTAATGGCCTCGCGTTCATAATTGTGTGTGTCTGGGGCCAAAACGGGGTCAGACATAATTTCATGTGTAATAGGACAGCGGTGCTTGTCTAAAAAGGCTGACATACTTTTTTTATTAGTCTAATCCTAAATTCTAAAAAAAAATAGAATATTCTATACTTAATAAAAATCATACCAATTGGACAATTCTAGTGTATATAAATAGTTTAGCGATTGCTATAATGTTTCGTGTATTATTATCATATTTAGCTTGGGACGGTTCGCATCATGCTGTATTGCAAAATAATCATATTCAAAATGACAAGCGTCTAAAATACATTTTAGAATCAAAGTTATCTGGAGGTGATTCGAATCAAATTCTCGCCAAAAAAGCTTCTGAAATATGGAAATCGGAAAATGTATTATTGAAAGAATCGAGAGCCTGTGTTCGCGGTTACCAAACAAATACATGCATGGATATGATTGACTTTGAACAGAAACATAAAGCGTTTAGTAGAGATTTAAACTATGAAATGTGGCAGTGCTGCCAAGGATATTTCAAAAAATTAAATCTATATTGGTGTAATTGGCATAATCATAATACAACACAATGCGAACATGTCCTACAGCGATGTTTTAACCAAAGAAACTTAAATATATATGGACTCGAAGGTACATTTGAAGACCAAAACACATGTGTAGATTGTGTCAATGACCCACACTGCAAAACCATCCAAGGGAAAGTTTCCCTAGTCGTACCGGCAAAATTAGAAGTTTTTGCCGATTGTAATGGCAATAATTACAGAGACGATGACGAACCTTATTATAATGCAGGTTTAGACGGGGATTTTATTCTAGAAATAAAAGAAACGTGCCCAAATTATTCCATTACTGCTCATTATACTTCATTCGACGACGCTATTCTACTAAGGCCCGTCGGTGAGTGTGAAGAGTGTACCATTTCTCTTTTTTCAACGCTAGTAGACTATTTGACGGACAAACATCCGGATATAGAACACGAGTTGTTAAAAAAGATGGAATGTGACAGTATCGAATGCGTCGAAAGACTGATATATTCGACTGTTATTTTATATGACGAAACTATCTCATATCTGAAAGAGCATCATAAAAGAAGGTTAATGCATTACGAACATACCAAAAAATTAGTATTGGACTTGTTTAATCAATTTGCTAATTCATTATGGGAAGAAACTAATTTTTTGGAAAAAATATTACAAAAAATACAAATAGAAATTTGTCACGACGAACAGATTTGTTTAGACAAACTAGATATTGCAAGGATATCTGTCATTCGATTCTGGAAAGAAGAAACATCCACCGAAGAAGTGCTTAAAAGATTGCACAATATAACAAATTCTATAATAAACCACGGTGGCCAATGTGTAAATACACATGCGTATTTATATGGATATGTAACGTCGGTAGACTGCGAAGGTGAGTGTACTAACTTTAAAGAGTTCACATGTTCAAATAAATGTGTAAAATGGATGGGAATGATGAGAGATAATTTTCAAGATTCACTTGGTTATACGGATATAAGAGGTGGGTGTTTATACGAATTAGTAAAAGATGAACATTTATGCGCGCGATTATTGGAAGATACTTCAATTATATCAAATATTTGTTGCCAATCGCAAAAAAGAATGAGTAGTGGTGGCAGGCCATGCCATCCCGATTATAATTTAACAGTATAAAAGCTTACATTAAAAAAATAAATGAAGTGGTTGTTATTATTAGCATTCGCTGTAAGTACACAAGCGACTTTTTTTAGACGCCAATTAACACATTCAAAATCCCACCATACTAAATTCCTTGGAGCGGGAAAAACTCACTCTCAACAACAATTTCATGCCATTTTACAATTACTTGAAGGACTTGACGCTTCTGATGTAGTCGCTACATATTATAAATGTTCCGATTCGAGCGGCGACGACGTGTCTGGTGCTAACTGTGTAGACGACGGCTCGACACTTAGCGTGAACAACGAAGGCGATTTTACATTCAATTGTAATACCGCGAACAACGGTGTTCAAACGTGCGACGTTACATCAACCCTAGATACCAATACTGCAAATCACGTCATGAGTAAATTTGTAATTACACAACCCGACGCGAGCACGTCAACAGTATACGAAGAAGCATATTTGTGTAAACCTGGAGATGTGCCAAATGCAAGAGGAGTAGCACAGTCATGCAGCGCGTGTGAAGCTGGTAAATTTGCCACACTTGGTCATGGTTCTTGTACATATTGTGCTGTCGGCAAATACCAAAACGAAGAAGGTCAAACAGAATGTAAATCTTGTATTGCCGGTACATACTTGACTAACACGGGCGCCGCCGCCGCTTCTGATTGCATCGACTGTGTCGCGGGTAAATTTTCAACTGCCACCGGGGCAGATGCAGCAAGCACATGTATAGATTGTCCAAATGGTTGGGTAACCAATAAAATCACAGATGTCGTGGCAGATAGAACAGGCGCGTCAGA
>Ga0315315_10001274_pt1 | contig 22941 bp, 10 predicted proteins | sample M140m3416metaG_FD_203699 | JGI IMG/M metagenome (GOLD analysis project Ga0315315, IMG submission 203699) | Ammonia-oxidizing marine archaeal communities from Monterey Bay, California, United States - M1 40m 3416 | ecosystem: Environmental > Aquatic > Marine > Intertidal zone | place: USA...
TGACACGAAACCACCGTATGCATGCTGTACTTTCCACTGTATGATATGCATACTATGTACTAGCTAGTAGTAGTAGTAGTAGTAGTAGTAGTAGTAGAGTACTCGCCGCCGGTAGCTACCCAATCGGCGTACCCCGCCCGTATGCTACAAGCAAAAGCTCCGACGCCCCAATCTTCCCCCCCCCGCCCTCGGCCAGGCCACAGCGGGCACACACAACACCTACGCACCAACGGGATCGAGAGAGAGAGAGAGAGAGAGCAAAGAGGAAGCGGAGGGAAGCGATGTCGGAGCAACAGCAGCGACCGCCGCCGTCCGGCGACGGGGAGGGCATCAAGGGTGGGTTTGGGTTTGGGTTTGGGTTTGGGTTTTTGTTTCGGATTTTGTTTCGTTTGATCTCGTGGTCCAGGCCCGGCCTCGGAAGGAAGGGAATGGTTCTGCGCCGCCGACGAGCGATATCTAATGTCTACTACGGCCGCCGCCGCCGGGGGCTGCGCGCAGTGGCAGCTTTCCTGATCGCCGGACGGAGAGAGACATGCGGATCGATGCGATGCGATGCGATACCTCCATTTCATTTCCTCCTCCTCCTCCTCCTCTCCCTCACCCCCTCCATCCCTCGCCCCTCCAATCCCCCCCTTACCACATCACACCACACCACACCGCAATATAAATATATATTTATATGCATGTATGTAAAATGAATCCAGTCGCCATCCGCATGAGGCCGCTCAACAAAAAGGAGTCCAAGCATCCCGGCAGCAAGGGGGTTTGGCGGACCCTGCCCAAGTACCACAGCGTCGCCCAAACCACCGAGGACGGCAGGCCCCTCCCCGAGCGGGTAGTGGGGAGGAACTTCTTCACGTACGATCGCGCCTTCGGAGGGAAGAGCACCAACTCCGACGTGTACGACGGGGTCGTCAGGGACGTGGTGAGAGACGCGCTGGGCGGCAGGAATGGCGCCGTGTTCGCCTACGGCCAGACCAGCAGCGGGAAGACCTACACCATGCAGGGGGGGGGCGATCTGTCGGCGGGAGGTTCCGCCGGCAACGGCAACGGCAACGGCGGGGCCGACGGAGGGGGAGGGATCCTCCACCTGGCCGCGGAAGAGATCTTCCGGCGGGCCGAGGAGCTCAGGGACCAGCGGGCCTTCCTCGTCCGGGTGTCCTTCCTGGAGGTCTACAACGAGGAGGTCCGGGACCTGCTCCACGCGGGCGGCGGCGGCGGCAGCGGCGGTGCCGACGGCGACGACCGCTCCAACGTGCTGGCCATCCGCGAGGATCCCCGCAGGGGGCCCTTCGTCAACTGCCACGAGGCCATAGTGTCCGACGCCGCCTCCCTGGTGGGGACGCTGTTCGCGGGCGAGCGCAACCGGCACGTCGGATCGACGGCCATGAACCTTAGGAGCAGCAGGTCCCACACCATCTTCCGGGTCACCATCGAGAGCCGCTCCAGGGAGGCCGACGGGGAGGGTCAGGACGGCGGCAACAACGGGGAGGAGGAGGAGGACGACGCCTTCCTCCGGGGGCCGAGGGCCTCCTCGTCAGGGTCGTCCGTCCTGGTATCCACCCTCAATCTCGTCGACCTCGCCGGATCCGAGTCGGTCCGCCACACCGGCGCCACCGGTGATAGGCAGAAGGAGGGGGGCATGATCAACCAGTCCCTCCTCACCCTGTCGAGGGTCATCTCGTCCCTGGCGGCAAGGTCGCAGGACCCGGGAGCCGACCAGTTCGTCAACTACAGGGACTCCAAGCTCACCAGGCTCCTCCAGCCCAGCCTGGGGGGCAATGCCAGGATGGCCGTCATCTGCTGCGCCACCCCCAGCGGCATGTACCTGGAGGAGACCAGAAGCACGCTGCTGTTCGCCTCCAGGGCCAAGCTGGTCCGGACCCATGCCACCGTCAACGAGGTCGTGGACGACCGGAGCCTCATCCGACAGCTGCAGCGCGACCTGGCCGAGGCCAGGAGGGCCGCCAGGCAAAATGCCGAATCGGGTGCGGGAGCGGGCGCAGAGGGCGACGAGGGCAGCGATGAGCGCGAGCGCATGATGGAGGCCGAGCGGGAGGCGGCCGCGTCGAGGGAGGAGGCCAGGCTCGCCGAGGACCGGCTCAGGAGGCTCAAGGTCACCATCGGGGAGGGCTTCGCCGCGTCCGGTGGACTGGCCGGCCTGCTGGGGATGGGGCTGGGAACCGGAATGGGGGGCACGTACCGGGCCGAGGAACGGGACCGCATCCGGAACCTGGGGGGGGGCACGGCCAGCGGAGGTGGGAACGGGTGGGGGTCCGACGAGGCCACCAGGGAGGCGCAGAGGAGGAGGAGGAGGAGGTCTGACGGAGGCATCCTAGGCAGGCCCGGGACGGCGGCGGAGCGGGGCCTGCTGCCAGCGACCCCGGCGCAGGGGGGCCGGAGGGTGAGGTTCGGGTCCGGCGCCGGCGCGGACGAGGACGGCGGCTCCGCAGAGACGGAGGATGCGGCGGCGGCCAAGGCCCCTGCCGCCCCCAGGACGGCCGTCAAGCCGGCCCGCGGCAGCGTTGGAGACGAGCCCGCCGTCCCCCTGGCGGCGGAGCTCGAGCTCCTCCGCACCGCGCTCTCCGCCAAGGGACGGCAGGCGCGCGATCTGCGGGAGGAGCTGGCCGAGTCCCGCAGGGTGGCCGAGGTTGAACTGTCCGGAAAGGCGGCCCAGCTGGCCGAGATGGGCGCGGCGAGGGAGGCGGCGGAGACCAGAACGGCCGCCATCGCCGACGAGCGCGACCATGCCCTGGCCGAGAGGGAGGCGGTCGAGAGCGATGGCAGGGCAGCGCTCGAGGCCAAGGAGGCCGCCGTCGCTGACGCCCTGGCGGCGATCGGGCGAACGCTCGAGGAAAAGAGGGAGGCCGACGGGATAGCCGACGGGCTCCGGTCGGAGCTAGAGGAGGCTGCGCGGGGCAAGGCCGAGGCCGAAGCCACCCTCGAGGAGGCCCGGGCGCAGATGCTGGCCATGGGGGAGGAGAACCAGGAGATGCTCGTCAAGCTCGAGCAAGACCTGGCCGAGAGAGCCTCGGCGCACGAGGCCGAAATTGGAGAGATGGAGGCCGCATTGGATGACGAGCGAGCCGAGAGGCAGACTGAGATCGAGGGCCTGCGGACGGAGCTGGAGGTGGATCGTGCCCTCATTGGCGACTTGGAGTCTGCCAAGAGCGGGCTGGAGGAGCGATTTGAGACCGTCGAGGAACATGCGAGGGTAGCAGCCGCAGAGGCCGCATCTGAAAGGTCCGAATTGGTCGCCAATATCAAATCGCTCCAGCTTGATTCCGACAACACCAAGGACGCGTTTGAGGCGAGGGTCGCGGACTTAACAACCGAGCGCGATGCTCTTGCGAAGCAGGTGAAGGAGGTGTCAAGCAAGTTGGAAACGTCTGCGGTGGAATGGACAGGTAGACACGAGCAGGCGAAGGCAGAGCTTGATAATCTGACCGCGGAGAAGGAAGAAATCGCCAAGTCCCTAGCAGGGGCGAATGCGGCCCTTACCGAGGAAAGGGACGAGCTTACGTCCCGTGCTTATGATTTACAGGCGCAGGTTGATCTTCTCAATAAGGGAACTGCTCAGTCGGCACTCCGGATCGAGGAAGTCTCGAATGAGTTACAGTCAACCCGCGTGCTCCTCGCCGAGAAGGAAGCGGAGGCCGCCGCGCTCAGGGAGACCGCGGCCACTCTGAAAAGCACTGAGGCATCTGCCAGCGATCTTATCCAAGAGCTCACCGCATCTCTGAGCGAAGCAAAGGAGTCGAACCATCGCCTTCTGGGAGAGAAGGCGACGCTCGAAACCAGAATTTCCGAGCTTACGGAATCGAGCGAGGTCGTACAGGAGGCTCACGACGCCCTATCAGAAAAGAATATCGAAATGGCAATGCGGCTTGCGGAGCTTGAGGAAGAAAAGGCTCAAGAGCTCTCTGAGCTGAAAGCTGCCAAGGCCTTAGCGGAAGAAGAGGCGAGGAACGCCGTCGCTGCAGCCGTCAATTCAATCACTGAAATCGAAGCTGCTCATGAATCAGCGCAAGGTACCATATCGGAACTTCGATCAGAATGCGATTCAGCCAACGCCAAAATTGCTGAGCTGGCAGAAAGGGTTGGGAACCTCTCACCGTTCGAGAATCAAGTGAAGGATCTTCAAGATCAATTAATCGAGAAAGAAAAGGTTTTCGAAATGTCAAGGAAGGAGATTGATGAGGTCCGAAGCCAATCGGAAAGCGTTCTGGAGGAGCTTGAGAAGGCGCAGAGTCAAGTTGTATCACTGAGCGAGGGGTCCGAGGAGAATCAACAGCTGCAAGAGCAAGTTTTAGAGTTAACCCAGCTTCTTGCGGCTGCAAATGACAGTGTTGAGGAGGCACGCTCCGCAGCGTTGGCCGCCGACGAGGAGCTCTCTGAGAAGGAACAGTTGTTTGAGCAGTCGCAACGACTGAATTCGGAGCTGGAGCGAAACCTTCTAGAGGCGTCGACCAGGGCAGAGGAATTCGAGAGGCTCCTCGCGGCAACGAACAACGGCAGGGAGGATGATATGATGCGCGATATGGAACTACTCATGCAGGATAAGGTGGAATCAGATTCAAGACTGAAACGCGAGCAAGAAGATCGCAAGAAATCCGAAGATGAACTGAAGCGTCGGATGGGCGAGGAACAGAGAATCCTCATTAACGAAGCCGAGGCTAACATGTCCATATTGCGCGATGAACTTACCAATTTGAGGGCAGATTACGATGCCGCTAAAGCATCCATGATTGCTGCGACGGAAGAAGCTGAGCAAATGCGCGACCGTTTGGGCAGTCGCGACAGTGCTGCCGGCGCGGAGACCGACCGTATCATGTCAGAACTTACAGCGGCCAAGGAGGCCGAGGTCAGAATGTCGGAGGAGCTCATGCAGCTGCGAGAGGAGAGTGAGCAGTTCCGCGCCAGGGTCTTTGCAGCGAAGGAGTCTCTCGAAGAACAGGCAGGGGAGCAGATTACATCTCTCCGAGGCGACTTGCAGGAGGCTTTGGAGGGACGAACTCGTGCTGAAAGTGAGGTACATGATCTTGCCCGCCAAAATAAAAACGCTCTGAACGAAAGGGACATGTCATTGTCTAAACTTCGCGAAGAGGTTTGCGAAGTAAAGATTAGCCTCAGTATAAAAGAGGCGGAAGTCCACGAGGTCCGTGAAAAGATGAGACGCGAGCATGAGCGGGTAACAAGCAATCTGAAGGAGCAGCTCGCAGCATCCGCGCTTGAGCGCAACGAGGCACTTTCATCACAGACCAATGCTGCAGGCGCCAACAAGAAGTCCCTGGCGGAAATAAAGAAGCTTCAGAAGGAGTTGAAGAGAAGAGATGCCCGCATACAGAAGCTTGAGGACGTCAAGCTAACCAAGGAGCAGGTTGTTGCGCTGAAGAAGATGAAGGAGGAGCGAGTGCAGTACCTTCGTGAACGTGACGAGCTTCTTGAGCAGCTGGACACACTCAGATCTTCGCAGGACAAGGAAAACACGGGCGTGTCAACCCGCTCCACGAGGTCCGGAGATGCTGCGCTGAACAAGGAGAAGGTCGCTCTCGAAAAGAAACTCGTCAAGTATGCCAAGCACGTTCAGTCGCTCGAGGCAGAGAAGGCGGAAATATCCGATGCGCTTCGAGGACTGGGTGATTCGGGGATTCACAGCACCCTCGTGGACGACGTTCCTGGTGCTGTGATATCTCTGGCCGACCGCCTCAAGACGTCCGAAGCAGATGTTGAAATCTTGACCTCGGAACAGAAACGCGCGCAGGGATATCTCATGGAGCTTGATCGGCTTCGTGAGGACAATGCCAATCTTGACCGCACTTTGCGACGGACTGAGAATGAGAACCGCCGCATGGGAGAGCTAGAGGCCGAGTTGGTCGAGCTGCGAAGGGATAAGGCCGAGCTCAAGACCGTCGCCATGTCGGCGAGGGAGAGCTCCGTCGAGCTGAAACATGAGCAGCAGAGGCAGGTCAAGTACCTAGAGAACGAGAACCTTTCGCTCATGATGGAGCTCAAGGCGATAAAACAGGATCTTCACAGCGCGAAGAGCAGCATGCACGCCCTCCAACAGAACGGAGTGGGAACTCGCGGTGGCATTGACATGGAAGGCAATGATGACACTATCGATCTCATGGGCATCGCCGACGCCTCGTCCATGGCCAAGATTCTTTCATCGTCTGGATCTTCACCAAGCGATAAGGAGAATTCTCGTAACAGGGGAGGCGGTAAGGACTCCACCCCTGGCGGTGGTACCGAATATGCTAACAAGGGCAAGTCGGGTTTCTCTTCCGTCAAGAAATCATTGAGGATGAGGGGACCGACTCCTGCGAAGGCCAGCGCCAAGCTGGGCGGAGGATTGGGAGAGGTCGATGACGAGCATACAGGAGAATGCAATCAGAGCTAGGTTCATGACTCTGCTGCGGATTGAAACCATTCACAGACAATGAACATGATAATGTGTGACTGGAAATCGGGAAGTAAGAAAACTCAGTGTCCCAGCAGTTCCGATAAAACAATCGAATATAAATAATGGATGTCAAGGGGATGCAATACAACGCAATCAATAAAATCATAAATCTGAACCTAATAATAAAGAATTTTGAAGAAACTATCTGGTTTTTAAACCCTTGGAGGTGAACATTCGTTTTGTTCCTTCCGTCCCTCTTCCGATTGCTGTGACGTTTATTCGGCTCAAGGTTCGAAATTGCATTCTTCTAATTTGATTCTTCCGTAATGTATCGGATTTTGCACTAGTTGTTAGTCTAGCTATCATACTAGGAGTAGTAATCATACTAGACTAGAGGAGTACCTTGACATGAGTTCGTGTACTACGAACTCGTAAAGTACTCTAGAGTATGCATATATATATATATACTACTATAGTATACTTTATGAATGAATGATGTATGCATACTCTAGCTAGAGTGTAGTACTCCTAGAGTAGTACTACTAGCTAGTATTATGTATGCATATACGAGCGCGTAATAGCTAGTACTGTATGTGTCTCGCGAGATGGGAGTGCGACCCGGATACTAGCTAGTAGTACTCTTACTCCTAGTAGGAAAAACCCGGATCTTAGGAACGCGCGCGCGCGATCTTATCGGCGGATCGGCGGAGGCAATCCGCCGGATAAGCGAAGAGCAGGAAATTCAGGAAAGCGCGCGGAACGAACGTACTGGCTACTAGAGTAGTAGTATATTAGTATGCATATAGTACCCCCTTCAGTAGTAGTTAGTATGCATATGCAAGTTGAAGCAACCCAAAATTGAAAGGGCCACGCGCCTCATTCCAGTGCTTCTTACTAGAAAAAAACTAGTATAGTATATATTATATAATCGCCTCGACGCCACAAAGTGTCGGCGAAGCAAATCCAAGCGAGTGCCCGACATGACAGGGAGCAGCAGCTACTCAGGAATGTTCCTTTCGGCCTTGGCTGCGGCCCTCTGCCTCCTCGCGTCCTCGGCGGCGGCCTTCTCGCCCCTTCTCCCCTCGCAGTCAGTGTCGGCGTCGGTGTCGGCGTCGGCGTCGGCGTCCTCGGCTACATCCGCCGCCACGACGACGCTGCTGTCAATGGCGGCCGTCCCCCCATCGGCAGACAGCACCGTTGGGATCTTCGGGAGGGGATACGTTTCCGTTCTTCTGGCCAAGCTGGCTGCCGTCAGGGGCTACACCTCTTTCCTCATCGCTCCGGATGGGGAGCTGGAGACGATCAAAGAACTCCTTGTGGAGGATGACGACGAGGATGGTGGCATGAACGGCTTCATGGACCGCCTGACGATCGTCGACGTGGCCGACTTGGACAAGCTAGAGTCCAAGCTGATGGAGATGGATGCCCTCCTCCTCGCTTCTGACTACCCTTCCAACCCTCCTGCCAGCGCTGCCGTCATCGACCTCCTCCTCAAGCCGGAGCGGTCCTCTAAGTGCAAGCGCGTCGTATCCATGAGCCGCAACCTCAACGGATCTGGGATGGGTTTCCTTGTCAAGGCCAGCAGGGCCAGCGCCAACGCACAGGTGTGGGACAACAGCAACCCAGAGGAGTACCAGGCGTTCGAGGCCAGCGTCAAAGCCGCCGCGGCCAAGCTTGGCGGAGGGGCCGACGCCGCATTCTTCAGAGCGGGCACCCTCAAGGGAGGAGCGTGCGGGGAGGTCGAGGCCGACACCTTCGCCCCTCAGTACCTTTCATCGAAGTTCTACGACCAGACCAAGAAGGATATTATTTCCTGGAACCTTTTGTTCGACTGCAATGTCAGAGGGGTGCGACTGGAGAAAGGAGACGTCCTGAAGGGTCCCGGTGGCAAGGCCGTTTTCGTGGCTAACTCGCCCGAGGTCAACGACGGTGACACAGGCCGGACCTCGATCGCCGAGGCCATGGTCCGTTGCCTCGAGAGGGAGGGGCTACAGGATGGGGCCGACTTTGGAGTGGCGACAGCGGAGGGGCGGGTTCCGCCATCCGACGAAGAATGGAATTCTATCTTTGCTGGAGTGGGGTGCTGAGCTTGACTGTCTCAGACCGTGCTGACATGATGTCCAAGTATTCCATGAAGTAGTCTTACAAATCTACAATTCAAATTTATTTGTCAAAATTGTAAAGTTCTATGAATGGACGATACTAGAGGATTTGTGAAAATTATAATCCTGTTTTAAGGCACCTATATAACAACCATGAGCGTAAAGTTACGAATAGCTTACTTGTTGAGCTCGGTGAGGTTAAGGTGGGAGGCACCCTTGGGAAGAGCAATGTCCTCCTCGGGGTGATCAGTGTAGTCCAGAACCCAGCGCTCCTTGTCGTCAGTGTCAGCGCCAGCGGCCTTGAGGCCACGGCGGACGTACTTCTCGGTCTCCATAACGGCGAACACGATGAGCATCATGAAGATAGTGACGCCCCACTGGTTTCCATCCATGGGAGCCATCTTGAACACAAGCCTGTTAAGGCCAGGAACGTAGGTGATGAAGACCTGGAGGAGGGCAACAATGGCGACGGAGTACCAGGCAAACGCGTTACCCTTGAAAATACGGGGATGGATGGAGGAGTTGTACGTGAAACGAGCGGACATGGTGACGGCGATGGCACCGAAATCAAGGGTGTTAATGGCCTGCGAGTGAAGGACACGCTGGTTGTAATCCTGGCAGTCAACGAGAGCATCACCCGCAAGACCAGCCTCACAGCTCTGAGTGCTCTTGGTCCAGAAGACAGAACCAACGGTGACAGCGGTAAGGGTGGCAGTAGCAAGGACAATGCGGAGGAAGAGGTAGCGTCCGATGAGGCGCTTCCCAACCTTGCGGGGAGCCTGGTCCATGATGCCATCCTCAGCGGGCTCAATGGCACAGACAAAACCTAGGGTGACAGCGCAGATCAGGTTGGAGTAGAGAACCTGGATAGCAGTGAGGGGGGGATCAGCGAGACCGAAGATAATTCCGAAGAGAACGGTCATACCCTGGGAGTTGTTGATGGGAGTGTTAACAAGGAGAATCTTGCGGAGGTTGTCCCAGACAACGCGGCCCTCACGCACAGCAGTGACAATGGTGGCAAAGTTATCGTCAGCGAGGATCATCTCGGAGGCCTCACGGGCGACATCGGTACCCTCCTTGCCCATGGCAACACCCATATCGGCGGCCTTGAGGGCGGGGGCATCGTTGACACCATCGCCGGTCATGGAGGAGATCTGTCCCTTGGCCTGGAGAGCCTTGACAATGCGGATCTTGTTCTGGGGGGAGGCGCGGGCGAAGACGTTGTGGGTCATGACGGCCTCCTTGATCTCGTCGTCGGACATGGCATCGAGCTCGGGGCCGGTAACTGCCTCGGAGTACTGCTCGTCGACAAGGCCGAGCATGTGTCCGATGGCGGTAGCGGTATCCTTGTGGTCCCCGGTAATCATGGCAACACGGACTCCAGCGCGGTGGGCCTCAGAAATGGCCTGAACGCACTCAGGGCGGGGGGGGTCCATGATGGCGCAAAGGCCAATCATGGTGAGCCAGGGCTTGCCGCGGCCGTTGACGAACTCGGGACCAAGAGCGGTCTCGCCGGCGGCGATCTCTTTCTTGGGGATGAGGGCGCGGGTGAGGCCAATAACACGGAGGCCGTGGGAAGAGAGGGTGGCGATCTGCTCGGTCCAGTACTTCTCGTTGATGGGCTCGGTCTTGCTGATGTCACCTCCGACGGCCTGCATGGAGCACTGCTGAAGCATGCGGTCGGGGGCACCCTTGGCATGGACAACGTACTCGTTGGGGTGGCTGGCACCATCAACATCGGCGTCGGTCTCGTGAACGGTAGCCATGAACTTGTACTCGGAGGAGAAGGGGACCTCAGCGACAATGGGCTGGTCCTTCTTCATGTCCTCGATATGAGTTCCGCTCATGTAGACGGCGCGGAGGATTGAGAGCTCGGTAGGGTTGCCGATCTCTCCCTGGCGCCCGCCGTTCTCGCCGAGGATGCATTTGGAGCAGAGGATACCGCCAGCAAGGGCAGACTTGATGTACTTGGCGTCGGGGCTGGTGCCCTGGGCCTCGGGGTTGGCAACCACCGTAGTGGGCTCATCATCACCGTGTTCGGTGGTTCCATCGTGCACGGTGTGAAGGTCCTCGACGGCGAAGTGGTTGGAGTTCTCCCTGGCGCCACGCTTGCGGCCACCACCAGTGCCATCCTTGATTACCATCGAAACAGACCTCTTGAGCTGGTGCTTGGCGCGCTCTGCCATGTAGGTGTCGTCGCGGACAAAGTTGTCTGGGGTACGATCGGGAGAATCGAAGTCAACCTTGTAGCGGGCGTCAGAGGTGACGAAGGCGGTGAGGGACATGACGTTCTGGGTAAGGGTTCCGGTCTTGTCGGAGCAGATGACGGTAACGGAGCCAAGGGTCTCGACGGCGGGGAGGGCCCGAATGATGGCATTCTGCTTGGCCATGTTGGAGACGGCCCATGCGTAGACGACGGTGACGATGGCCTCGAGGCCCTCGGGGATCATGGCAACAGCGCACACGAGACCGATCTGGACGCACTCGATCCAAGGGGTGGGAAGACATTCATCCTTTTCAGTGGTGGGGTCATCGACACAGTTATTGTCCGGGCGGAACCTAGCAAGGAAGAAGGTGATAAAGGCGGTAATGACGATGAAGATGGCGAGGATCTTCGAGACGTTGTCGATCTGCTGAAGGACAGCGGACTTCTTGGCCTTGACCTTGGAGACGAGGGCGTTGATGGTACCGATCTCAGTGTAGTCACCGGTGGCAATAGCAACGCCGATACCGGATCCCTGGGCAACAAGGGTGGCGGAGTAGCACATGTTCTTGCGGTCACCAAGAGGCACCTGTTGGGGGGTGAGTCCCTCCGGGGGGTCGATCGCATCGGTCATCTTGTCGATGGGAACGGACTCACCGGTTAGGGCGGCCTCTCCAGTGGCAAGGTTGAGGACGCTGATGAGACGGAGATCACAAGGGATCTTGTCTCCCAGGCCAAGGATGACGATGTCGCCGGGAACGACGTCGGCTCCAGGGATCATCATCTCCTTCCCGTTGCGCATGACGCGAGCATCAGAGGAGAGCATGCCCTTAAGGGCCTCGGCCGCCTTCTCGGCGTTGCCTTCCTGGTAGATTCCAATGTAGGTGTTGATGGTAATGACGAAGAAGATAATTCCGAACTGGATCCAGTTGGAGATAATGCTCTCGGGGTCCTTCTCAACGATGGCGCGGACCATGGAGACGAGGGCGACGACGACAAGGATGCCGACGAGGACGTTTCCGACCTGCTCCCAGATCTTGGCCAGAAGGGTCTTCTTCTTCGCCTCGGTCATGGCGTTGGGGCCGTACTTCTCGAGGGCGGCAGTGGCGGCGGCGTCGGACAGACCGGTCTTGGTGTGGTCGGATGCGAGGCCAAGATCCTTCACCGTGGCCTCGAGGGTCATGGAGTGGTAGGGAGGAGCATTGCGCTCGACATGGTGATCATCCTCGACTTGCTTTCCCATGGTGGCGAGAAACAAATGGACCTGCAAAGGAACGAAAAGAGTTTGAGCTCTATTTGTGTTACTGTGGAGGTATCGGAACGGTAGCCTTGGGAAGGGTGCTGTTCCAAAAGAGTGAGACCTGCGTTTTCTCTCGTGTGGCTGTAAGTCAACGCACCGGAAATCTACGAAGGAAGTTCTGCTGCCGGTCGTGGAAACAGCGATGGCATGGCATGGTGGGTTCCGAGGCAAATACGTACATGCATGCGTCGCCTGTAGTATTTACACGGAGGGACCGCGCCAGCTCGCCGACAATGCTTCCGTCAGTTTTTCATCCCAGGCTGGAAATCCATCCTTCGGGAGCTATATAGGGGTTAATCCGAGTGCAATCGGTAATAGTCCCTCGAAATAAATATTTGTTAGGATTCAATAGGTAAAAGAGGCTCATATCCCATTGAGACGAGCGGGGGGATCCCCCGACCCTCGAAATTTGCCTTCCTACAAATTTAGGGAAAAAAGATTCCCGCCCTAACCCTGTCTCGTTAGAGTACATCGACTTGTTACAGGATCAGGGTGTAAAAACGACGAAGAATAGGACGGTTCTGTTTGTTACCGGCCCAACACTCTACTTTTACGCTAGAAAAGAATACGTGTATTCTCGTACGTCAGCTTCTTACAGAGAGCTCTTACGCGGTATGCAAACTCTACAGGAGGCGACCCAAAGTACAGAAGTCTAACATGCTTTCTATTTATTAAAAATTCTTATCCTGCTAGTGTTATCGAGATTCCCAAGGCAAATGCGGAGGCGGAGGCGCTCGCACACACCAGCCAATCAAAAGAGTCAGTGATCCAACGGAACAGATTCACACGTGAATGACATACTGTAGTGTACAGTACTTACACGTTACCGGACGGTTCATACTAGAGCTACTATTAGTAGTATCACATCCATATTATACTAGCTAAGTAGTACGTATACGTATAATATATATAATATACTATTATATAATACGAGCGTCATATCATACGGAATATACACTACGACGGTAACGTTGAGGACCTTCGTAGTTGTATGCATACTAGACTACGAGTAGTAGTAGTATGCACAATACAGTATGCCTACTTACGATACGACACTTCTAGGTATGTAGCTAGTATACAACATACTACAACTCATGGTACAACATGTTGTACAACATAGTCTACAACATGTATGTTATTACAGATATTCCACTAAATCATTTTTCGCATCGCTTCCCTTGTCTTCAGTCTCGAAAGTCGCAGGACACAGCCCCGAGCTTCCCCAGATATTAGAGTGCAGCGAACGGCCCCGACATCCTTCCGTTTAGCTATGATCGAGACAGAGACGAAATCATATACGTATACAGGCGAGGAGAGCGCGGATCCAAAGGAGTACTGCCATCAAGCCGTCAAGGCTGCCTGCGGTTACGCCAATCCCTCAGACGCGGAACGCGATGGCGCCAAAACGAAGCAGGAGACCTCGGGCAAGCAAAATGCTTCCAACAAACTAGGATTCTCCAAAGTCGAGTTCCGTGAGTACGAGCGAACGGTCGGTGTGAATCCCAGCGCCCGTGGCCCCCCCATCGAGCTTGGTTGGGGATACAACAAAGCTTTCGAGCTTCCCCTCGAAGAGTGGGAGGAAAACCGTGGCCCCCGGCGGTCCTACGCCGAGATGGCCATACCCAAGGAGGTTCGCCAGCAAATGCTCATCCAGGAGTGGGGCTTCGATCGCAAAAGCATCAACATTGCGGTCCGAGAGGCGACCAAGATTAAAGTGAGCCGACAGAGGACCGTCGCACAAATTGGCTCGGGCAACGAGAAGGCCGAGTACGCCCTCGAGAAGATGAGGCGCGGAACCAAGAAGATGTTTCGACAGAAATCCAAAGACCCTGTCGTGTGGTACGAGAAAAACCAAGACGAGGTACTTCGTCACAGTTTGCATTGTATTAAAGGTTTGTGTCTCTAAGTGTTAACCCTATGAAGGGGATGAAAGGTTGGCATGGAAGGTGGTGGGCGTGCACAGGGGAGAACCTTTCTTTTTCAATACCGCGCTCCGCCCAAACTTTTTTCATTCCAAGACGGCGCGCCTCTCTGCTGCTTGCAGTCGTTTCTACCCTGCAGAAATATATCAAGGTTGGCGAAGGAAAAATTTATTGTCTTGTAGGGTAGTAGCACAAAGAGTGATGTGATGTAATTGCATATTAGTTTTATTTTGCAGAAGGATCTAGTAGTAACATGTTAAAAAAGTCGTCTCATCAACGAGCTGGTACGTACTTTGCGAACCCTACTGCTGTAATAGCTTGCTAGGAAATCCTGTTACTACTAGATAGTAGTATGGATACTACTCTACTAGTAAGTGTCCGAAGTGTCCAAAGTGTCCACATGACATGCGTGTACCACTACTCTAGCTAGTAGTAGTATTAGCTATTACTATGTACGAGCTTGTAATATTTTATGCAAATTACTAATACTACTCTACTAGCTAGTAGTGTACTCTACTAGTAGTATGCATACGAGCGAGGCCGAAAATAAAGTGCGAATGCGAACCAATCGAGCGGAAGGCATAAAAAGCCCTCTACTAGCTAGTACGACTCGTAGTAGCTAGTATGCATACTATGCATACTAGTTTTTTCATGTTCGCTTCCGAAGACTCATGTGGAAGTTTGCAATGTGTATTAGTAGGGTTAGGGGTTACACGGGACTCCTTCTTGCTAGCTCTAGTGGGTAATGCTGCTTGCAGTGGGACGCGAGACCGACAAAAACTGGCAAGAGATGGGGGAAAATGACTGAAGTACACCTGCCATGAAAAAAACGTTCCGGCCGTAATCTTATTAGAGTAGTAGTAAATTCCTTACCTACTCTAGAGTATGCACACTATGCATAAGCTACAGTTGCTACTAGTAGTAGAGTAGCTCCGGAGGGCCCTACCCTACCCTGGCAACTGGCACACTGTTTTTGGTGGGATACTGGCATGTGGGCATACTGCTGGGACACCAGCTCACTCTGCAGCATTTCAGCAGCATCGAGGGATTTGTCCTGCCCTTTAAAGGTCGAACGTTGGCGATGATGTACCTCGTCCTCCTGATCCTCTCGTGGTGTTCGACGTGCGCTTCCTTCTCTTCTTCATCTTGCAACCTCATATTCGGAATCAAGGCTGGCTGGACGTCTCCCGATTGGAGCTGGGGTTCCCCAGTAGGTACCGCCCACGACTGCGCGAAGATTTGCAGACATACATTCTGCGACAGAGAGGCGAGGGAGGAATTGGTAAACTCTCTGATTTACGCCGATACAGTCACCGAAATCTGTACGTTCGAAGAGATTAAGCTGATTTTGGCACTGATGTGGCAAAGGGCCCGCAAGGTGGACCCATCTATGGAGGCCTACGGGCAAATATTGGATGAAATGACAAAGGGTAAACGTTACGAGGAGGGCACCGACGACGAAATACGCAGCCGGCTTTTGGTTCAAGATATGCAGAAGCGTTACATGTGGCTAAATCCAGATGTTGAGGATAAGATCGCAATGAATATGTTGTGGTACGAGACTGAAGATTATGATGTTGCCAGAAGACGGTGCAGCGGCTTGATACTGAAGTCGATGGGATTCGTTGATGACGGCATGTGACGCAGGTGGACTCTATACCAGGTAGGGGTACCTGAAAGCTTCTTCACTCAACCCTTGCAGCCAACATCAAATTCTGACAACAGGTAGTATTAATAACACTTATTAGCAGCGTCTGCCCATAGAGACCATAGATGAGCTCGATCATTGACAGAGACTCCTGCGTTAGAGATGTGTTTACTAAACATTAGCACGAACGAGTGGTTTGGCTTGAGCAGTCAACACACATTCGTATTTCAATTCCAGAAGCAGAAATAGCAAGTACCATCAATACCATCTTCGTTCTTTCAGCGCACCCATGGTCATCGAACGGGCAATGTACGCAGTCCGAATATCCAACTGAAGCGCATCAGACAGGACATGCTCTCCATTCCTTGCTAACAGGCCATCGACCTTGCCACCTCTCTCAAACACAATGGCCGCTGGAAGTTTACTTGGTTCCGATGATGGAGAGGAACATGTTGAAGGCGATCTGGACTCCATTGATGAAGACAAGGCGGTGCTTCGTGGAGATGAACTTGAAGTTGACAGCGTGGACAATGGGCCAGACCTTCCAGGATCCCTGGCAGGCGGTGAGCAGGTCGCTCTTGAGCTTGTTGCCAATGACTGCGAAAGAATCGCCGTTGACGAGGCCGAGGTAGGTGAAGAAGATGGACATGAAGAGGGGGCACCAGAGGATCTGATCGATACCAACCTTGCTGAAGACAGCCTTGGCATCGGTTCCCTCGATCTTGGAGTCGAGCCAGTTGTAGAAGTAGTGGCCAGAGGGTCCGTGGTAGAGGAAACCGAAGGCGGAGAGGCTGATGAAGCGCTTCATGTCGAAGGGACCGCCGCTGATGAAGATCTGCAATAGTTAATATGAGGATGCAAGGAGAGCGACAAAATGGCGGGGTGAATCATCGATTCGCTTCGGGCACAATCAATACAACACACAGATCTATTCTGGCAATTTAATCATTCTCTGAGCCAATGAGGTTCGCGGTAGATGCCGTTCGAACGGAGCAAGATGCGCCCGACACGAGGGACACTGATACCACATGAACATGGACCAACCGAGCCCCATCCTAGGTGCATCCTATACACATCCGAGCCACATGCGTGCCAAAGTTTTGGGAATTTCAATACCATAACGCGGCCGTGTCACCCGAGCCGCCGACGCCAGAGGCATTCGATTCGCGTATTTCCTCGTGGAATGTTTGAAGGGCTGTCGACTTACCTGAGCGAGGAGGTCACCAAGGGCCCATCCGACGAGGGAGGTGCAGGCCTTGGCCGTGAGGGGGTTCTTGTCGAGCTGCTCGTTGTACGCGGCCCATCCCGGGACGGCGCCTCCACGGACGGCGGTGGGATCGCGGAAAAGGGCCGAGGATTCGGCGGCACCGGGCTCGTTCTTGCGGAGGGTGGGGACGAGAGCGGGCTTGGCGAGGGGGGAGGTGGCCGAGCGGGACTTGATGGCGCTGGTGTGCTTGACACCGAAGGCCGAGGCCGCAAGAAACATAGAGGAGAGGAGGATGGAGTTGAAGAGCTTCATCTTTGCTTCTGGGGGAGTTGGGGATGAAGTGTGGATGGGAAGAATGCCAATGGACGAGGAATACTGATTTACCGATCTACAATGCACGCGCGGGGCACAGCGACGCCTGACACGGCGCCGACGCAAGCCAAGGAAGAGAAAAAGCGCTGGCACAGCTTTGGCGGCTGGACCTTCTGAAAAAAGTTAGTAGAGCCTCTGATTGTTTTGTCCTTGCGTAAGAATCCTACAGAGATTCTGGTATTGGATCCGGATCTGCCGCGAAGGTGTCAAGCGGCTACAAATTGGATCTTCGGCAATAGTTCAACCAACCGATACCGAAAGATACCTTTATAGCGCGCCCTTTTTTTTGTCCTGGCTCGAACTGCTCCCTGGCATTCGATTCTGGATGGGAAGAAAAGGAATTCGAAAGTCTTTTTTTTAAGAACACATTCGAATTCGTAAGCATACGATCGAACTCGTACGATTCCCTAGATCGGCGTCTAACTTCCCTTCCAATAGACCAGCAGTATAATAGCTCTTGCCTCGATCGTTTTCTGTGGAACCAAAACCGAAGAAAACATAAGAAAAAAAGGAATCAGATGCAGGAACTCGCCCTGACCCTGACCCTGGCCCTGACCCTCGGCCCCGCCGCAGCCGCCGCAGCTTCCTCCGATGGCCTCGTCCAGATCAGCGAGGTTTCGGACAAGGGCGCAACCGGGGTCTGCGAAGGGGAGGACTGGATCGAGCTGCATCTGGCCGATTCCGCCGCAACCGCGCTTGACCTCGGCGGGTACATCCTCCACGACGACAATGGCCCCGAGGACGCGGATGCGTTTACCTTTCCCGCAGGGTTGGAGCTGAGTCCCGGACAGTACGCGCTCATCTGCACGGGGGCGGAGGACGCCTCCACCTCGCCGCAGTTCGGCATCGGGGGCACCGACGCGGTGACCCTGCTCGATGCCGCAGGCGCCGTGGCAGCGTCCACGGGCGCGCTCGGCGGGCGCGGCGAGCTGGACGTGACGTTCGCGTACGACGAAGCCGCCAGGGGGTACGTCTACACCACCACCCCCACGCCAGGATCCGCCAACGCCATCGCGCCTCTGCCGGAGCCCGAGACCGTCGACGAGATGAGGGCCAGGCTGATCGATCAGAACGAGCGAGGGAGCGCCTTCTTCAACATGGACGGCGCCGGGCTCGAGGTTGAGGGCGGCTTCGCCGACTTGGTCGATCTGAGGATCGAAATGGAGGCGTCCTCCCGCCAAGAGATGCACGACGAGCGCAGTTACGAGACCTACCGGCCTTTTCTCTCGGCCACGGTCACCTCCTCCGGAGATCCCGACGGGGTTCTCCTGGATCTGCCCTCGGGAGGCCGGATCCGTCCGAAGGGGCAGTCCACCCTCTACTTCGGGACATGTATGGACCGCACGGTGCCGTATTCGGTCGACTTTGACCGCGGCTCCGATCCTTCCCAGACCCTGTTCGGCGTTCAGCGCGCTTACTTGCGCACGCACTTCGGTGACGGGTCCCATTCTCGTGAATGGGCGATGCACCGGATGCTGGCCCGGTTCGGCCTGCCCCACCTCCGCACCCGCACCGTCCGCCTCTTCTTAAATGGCGAGTACGAGGGACTGTATGATGTGGTTGAGGCACCCGATCAGGAGCACGTCTTCCAGCGGAGCTTTCCTGGTTTCGATCCAGAGGAGTATGGGCTGTACAAGGTCAAGACCTTGTCCCTCGGCTGTGGAAACGACGACGATCCAGGGTTCACACTGGCCCTTGCCGGCGCGGAAAAGAGGATTGATGATCTCGACACGCCACCGTACCGTTTCGAGAGGGGAGAGCATCGTCCGATCATATCCGTTAAGGAAGGGGATTGGATTGGGTGCAGTTTCGATTTTTTTACTAATATACAAGCCGAGTTTGAGGACGTGGCGTTGGCCTTTCTCCGGAAGAATGCGACCTGCGGGGAGTTCCTGGTCGATCAGGGCCTCATCGATCGCGATCTTGGAGGCAAGGGATTGGATAATGCTATGGAGTTGTTCATAAACAGGCACCTTGCCGGTAGCAAGTGTGACGATGGTTGCGCCAACTCGGACCTTGCGGACGATGTGGACAACACCAACTTCCTCCGCAACATTGCCGTTATGGCCTCCGTTCTGCATACAGATTCTCCTCTAGGCAATGGCAACAACTACTACCTCGCGTACAACGACGCTCTCTGGTCCATGGTTCAGTACGATCACAACAACATCCTCTCCGACTCGATCGCCGAACTTTTATGCTCTCCCGAATGCAAAGCGAATTTAATGAAATGGTCTATCCTTCGGCCGACGTGCCGGTCCCTCGAGGGGAACCAGATGGCGGGCCCCCTCCTGTCGGACGACAACCTCCGCGCGCAGTACGTGGAGTACGTGCGGGAGTTCGTGGATGACGTCATGTCCAACGAAGACTTCCTCAGCCAGCTGCGGAAGCATATCGAAGCGATAGAGGATGCTTCAAAATCCGATCCCTGGAATGACTTTGCTCCTCTCTTTGATGCCGAGTTGAGCAGCGGGGATACATGGCAGTACACATTCGACAGCGAGACCTACGTTCCCCTCCTGCCTGCGATGCGAGCAAGGGCCCAGGAGATCGAGAAGCAATTGGAAGCGATCGACTCTGGTACCTTTCCCCGCGACCTCGACGACATTGGAAGCAACGAGGCGTGCGTTGCTTGGGACGCAGACGGTCCTAGGGCTGCGGAGGACTCCGACTCCTCCTCTGGTTGCCCGGACAACTGCATCTACGACGGATGCTACAGGGAAGATTTCATTGTCCCGGCCTTCTGTGATCCAACAACTAATAGGTGTATGCACGGAACATCCGATAGCAAGTGCGCAGGTGTTCCCAACACAACAGGATATGCTGGGATCTCAAGATTTGACGGATCTGATGAAATCCCCTTCTGCTGGACTGATCCCAATGCCGGTTCTCTTAAGATCGCGTTCTGTCCTGCTAAAGACAACGGCAGCGACAGCGACAGAGGAAGCAGCGAGGACAGTGGTGGCCTCATGGTTTCGTTTGCAATTTCCTTCGCAGTCCAACTAGTTGTTGCGTTGGCCTTTGCGTGATCATAAAAGTCTTCTTTGTTGGCTCAAGTAGAAAAATGTGCATGTGTGGATGGATGTACGGTATGCATACCAAATCTTTTTGGAACAAATGTATTAGCTACGTCGTTAACGAATCTGACCGACAATTTTTTGTCTAACAAAATACGAGCTCGTACGTACTACCGAGTTTACTAGATTTATGTTACCAATATTATACGTAAAACGGGACCTCTCGTACGACTTGTACAATAGCTAGATCCTACAAAGTAAGTAATAAAATGTCAATTTATTTATCTACGAGCAGTACTTTGATAAAAAACACCGTTCAATATTGGAACCGAGAAAGCCCTAACCATGGTAGTCGCCGCTGCGGAGAAATCTAAATTGCTCTGAATGAATGACTCCCGTCGGACGCGGCACTCTCCGTGAAGATGAGATAGGATACGGAACTATTGAAGCGCACAACGATCTATAGCCCAAAGCCGGCAACCTATTATTGGACAACTACACGATGTCTTGCCCAGCAAGCTTCGGTATGTATGATATTATCCTATTCGCTACTTCTGCTTACAGTTCAATTCAAGAGGGATGGACGCGGGAACACCCGGCGGGATGCCTCGCCGCCTCTCCCTCGATTCATGGATGAAATCACGGGGGGGGAACACAGGTAAGCACTTTCTGAGCGCTCGATCCATCAATGCACCGTCCTTCCTCCCGAATCCGCACTGTTCCTAACTCATCCCCGGCCTTTAATTATGGTTTCCGTTCGAATCAGCCCGGCGCCGAAAAGACGACTACGGAGAGACTAATGATTCAATGTCAACATTCAGAGATTCGCAAACTTCCGACGTTGAACACCAATCTATTGGCACTTCCGTCTCATACTTGCGTCGGTGTTCGTCAGCTGGAGACACATCTCGGTTGTCGCGAGGTGAGGAATGGAGCCGTCGCAAAAAGACTCTCGCGGAGTTCAAGGCCGAAGTCGGACCAATGTTTAGGAAACAAAAAATTGCAGCCACATCATGCAAATATGTTCTCCCTTCGAAGAAAAGGGATGAAGGGCGGGGAAAAGGGGAGAGGACTCTCCTTGGAATGGCGGAACAGATGTCGTTAGATGAGCTGAAAAATGATTCTACACTTCGAATGGAAGATAACGCAGACTTCCTTTCGCAACATTCTTCTGACACGGCGAGCACGTTGACAAACTCCCTCGTCGATCTCGAACCTCACCAACGGTGGTGTTCTAAGCCGTATTCCGAGCGCGGGCTAGCTAACGCTAGTCAGAGCCGAGCACCCACTCCGTGCAGCAACCTAACTGATGATAGAAGCTTAACCGGGCAAGTGGATTCTGTCAAATCCTTTGACACGTACGAGGGAAACCTCTTTCCGGCGAATAACTCTCTTGTAACAATTGGATCGACAAATGACGGGTCGTTTGCGACACATGGTACCAACGAGACGTATGATGGCCCGATATTCCCCGCGCAAAACTCGTTAGTTACCATTGAATCAGACTCCTTCGCCAATGAATCTAACTCGACGCTCGCAACAAACTCCGGATCGTTCAACAAGGGGGACCTCATCATTGAAATGTCTTCATATAATAGGATACAAAATGAACACGAGGAAAAAAGAAAGGGATTGACAGTAGGAGGAAATAATCAAGGCGATAAAAAGGCAGTGAATCTTGCGTCAGACTCGAAAACGCAACCAACGTCAAAGAAAGTAGATGGGTCGTCCTCAGGAGAAAGTACAAACTCGCTCGATCGCCGAAGGGCCATGGCCATGGCTCGGTCCCGAAGAAAAGCCCGTAAGAGGAAGGCAATGGCTGCCATTGCGGCGCATGATGGAATGGAAGCAAAGGCTGCTGAAAACCGTCCAAGGTCCAGCTCGGAATCCTTTGGCTCTCTCACTGATTCTGATCGAAGCTTAGTCGCCGGCATCGATACCTATGATGATACTAGCATCCACTCAAAGGAACTGATTGCCAAGGTCAAAGCACAAGGTTTCAGCGTCGAGGCGCCGGGCGAAGTGCACAGAGGTCAAAAACAAGACGAAAAGGAGTGCGCCAGTACCTCCAACCTGAAGGAGGAGGTATCTAACTATGGGAGGAGGGAGACGATGAAGACTGGGAGCAGCAATCGACGTATCAACGAGCCTGGAGCTGCTCAGGGCGCAGATATTGCGATGCAGTTCAAGCACGAGTCCCTCAGCAAGCCGATTGACAAGCGGCAATCGATTGGAATGGAGGGGATGCTTTCAACAAATATTGGTGAGACTACTGCAGATCCTGCCTCGAACGAGGGGATACGGCGAATGTCCATGGTGCCTTATACCGAAATGACCTCCCTCACGGACCACCAAAAGTCCACGGTCGAGGAGGAGATGGTGCCCTATGGCTTCGGCCACATTAAGTTTTGCCGACGAATGTCCGTCCCACCAAGCCATATATCGGAGCAATCCAATGAAGATGAGGGGGGAGATGTAGCGGAAAAGAGCGAGAGTGCGAAACCGATAAATATCAAGCCCTTTGCTGCGTCAGGTCGACGAATGTCGATAACAGCATCACCTCCGCTATCGAAGCCCATTTCAAGCGACCAGAGGATGTCAAGGAGGCAATCCATGCCTCCCGGCACAGCACTCGTCACCATGGCCGGTGCCACTTGCGCTCTGACTACAGATAGGTCTGCGAATGCTGATGTCACTGTCAGGGATCCTTCGGATTCGAAGCCGATGACAGAAATCAACACATTGATGGGTCGAAGGGCGTCTA
>Ga0315315_10001275_pt1 | contig 22940 bp, 25 predicted proteins | sample M140m3416metaG_FD_203699 | JGI IMG/M metagenome (GOLD analysis project Ga0315315, IMG submission 203699) | Ammonia-oxidizing marine archaeal communities from Monterey Bay, California, United States - M1 40m 3416 | ecosystem: Environmental > Aquatic > Marine > Intertidal zone | place: USA...
TTGTTTACAACCACATCCATATTCATGATCTTCACCGCATCTTTTAATTTTTTGCGCAATTTTAAATATATAATCCCATCTTTTCTTAGGTTTATAATCTAATACAAATTTGTACTTTTCTTTACATATTTTTAATTTACTACATTTGATACAAACACATCTTAGAATTTTCTTAATTGTTTCAATAAATTGAATATAAAACACTGGTCTTGCTAATTCAATATGACCAAAATAACCTGGGGTATTCATATAATTTTGCCCATCTGTGGGACAAATTAACCCGGGGTCTAATACACCCATTCTTGGATCAAATAATCCACCAATTACAGGTTTGTTGTTTATATATGTATCTCGTGATGTAATATGAGCTACAGAACTATTTCTTATTTCTTCAGGGGACAACACGCTGAATTGTATGCCAATGATACGCGATGGATTTAATTTATTCTTGTTGCTGGAAACTACACTCATTAATATATAATATAAATATCTATTTAAATTAATTCAATTTAGAATTTATAAAATATTAATTTTGTGAATTGATTTAAAAATTAATTTGAATAATTATACAAAGATAATGCCGAAGAACAAAGACAAAGATAACAAGAAGAAATCGCCAAGGGATAGAAGGAAAAAGAAAGAAGCAGGAAATGATTCAGATGGAGGGTCTGAACCAGAAGAGGTGCCTAAACCTGGAACAAAAGAATTTAAAGAAATGGTGAAAAATCTAGGTAAAAAATACTCTGTTTCCGATAAATGGGAATCTATGTCTAAGAAAGCAAAAAAGAAAGAACTCGATAAAGAGAAAAAACGATTAAATAAAAAGATATCTGTAGAAAAAAAGTCTGCCAAAAAATTAACAAAGACCAAAGAAGTTAAAAAAAAGAAGAAAGTGAAAAAGGTTCATAAAAAAATAGAGAGCAGTGAGGAAGAAGAATGGGAAGATGAGTTGGAAGAAGAGTTGGAAGAAGAATCGGAAGAAGAATGGGAAGATGAGTTGGAAGATGAGTCGGAACAAGAGGAAGAATCGGCATCTGAATATATTCCAGATGAAGAAGATCAGGAAGAAGTAGAGTGCGAAGATGAAGAATTGGATGAAGAAATGGAAGAATATTTAAATAATATGAAAGGAGGGATGGGTAAATTTAATATTATATTCACAACTTCTTTACCGGGAGAAGAATTTGCTGGAGAATATGAAGATAGTGAAGAGAGTGACGGTGAAGTTATAATATCTTCAGATGACGAAGCAATTAATACTGATAATAATTCTGCTGTGAAAAAGGAAAAGAAATCACAAAATAAATATAAAAAGGGTGATAAAGTCAGAGTCAAATTGAAAGATTGGGATAAATATTATCCTGGAAAAATACGTCAATTTAACATTAATAAAAAAACAAAAAAAACTAGATACACGGTTTTGTTAGATGATGAAGACGATGAAGAATTTGAACCATTAACAAATGTAAAGGAAAAATATCTAAAACCAGCGACTTCATCTAAAGATGGAAATGATATTATGAAAGAATTGGAAAAATTAATAAAGGCGAAAAGTCAGGGAGGAAGTGAAGCGCTATTAAAAAAGTATATTGAAATGACACAACAAAAAGAGAAACTTGAAAAAGAAGAGCAAGAAAAGAGAGATGCTAAAAAGAAAGAGATTAATCTTAAAAAATTTAAAAAATTATTGAGAGGCAATTCAGCATTAAATGAATTTAAATATTTCCAACAGTTAGACGTTAGTATTCAGAAAAAGATAATGAGAAAGATGAAAGAAATAAATGATTATAGTAAAGTAGAAAAACCTCATAAATTATCATTGATTGAAGCTGACATACCTGTAGTATATAAAGCAACGGCAATGAAGAAATTAGAAACATTAAAATGGATGGACCCTGGTTCAGGCGAATATCATAAAACAAAACAATGGGTAGATGCTTTCATGAAAATACCATTTAATAAACATAGAAATTTGCCAGTAACATTGGATGATGGAGAAGATAAATATAATGAATTTATGGAATATGCCAAAACAACATTGGATGAAGCTGTTTATGGAATGGATGATGCTAAAATGCAGATAATGCAATTAGTTGGTCAATGGATAAGCAATCCAAAATCAATTGGTTCAGCAATAGCAATCGGTGGTCCGCCGGGAACAGGTAAAACAACATTGTTGAAAGAAGGTGTCAGTAAAATTTTGAATAGACCCTTTGCGTTTTTAGCATTGGGTGGCGCAACTGACGCGAGTTTTTTAGAAGGTCATTCGTATACATATGAGGGTAGTATTTGGGGACGAGTTGTAGATATAATTATTAAAAGTAAATGTATGAATCCCGTAATTTACTTTGATGAATTGGATAAAATTAGTAATACCCCAAGAGGAAAAGAGATAACAGGTATTCTAACACATTTAACAGACACAACTCAAAACGATAAATACCATGATAAATACTTTTCAGGAATCGATTTTGATTTGAGCAAAGTATTATTTATATTTAGTTATAACGATGAATCAAAGATTGACCCTATTTTAAAAGATAGAATGTATAGAATCAACACGGATGGTTATAAAAAATCAGACAAATGTGTTATTGCTCAAAAGTATTTATTGCCAAAAATAAATGATACGTTAAATTTTAAAGTTGAAGATATTATTATACCAGATGAAACAATCGGATATATTTCCGAAAACTTGATTGATTCGGAAAAAGGCGTTAGAAATCTTAAAAGAGCATTGGAAATTATATACACCAAATTAAATTTATATAGATTGATGAAGAGTGATAGTAAACTATTTGAAAAAGAAACTACTTTTAAAGTAGAGTTTCCATTTACAGTTACTGTAGATATAGCTAAAAAATTAGTGAAAAAGGATAATAAAAACGGGCCTCCATTTGGAATGTATGTTTAAATAATTTATATGTTAATTATATATGAATGATTTACTCTTAGGATTAAGTGCTGCTTTAATATGGTCTATATCAACAGTTATTGATAAAAATTATGTTTTGAAAAAATATAAAGCATATGAACTTTTTTTATTTAGATCACCCGTATTTTTTATATTAGGACTTCTAACAACTTTATATATACATAATCATTTAAAAGTATTTACTCGAATAACACCGGGCGACTATTCTTATATGGTTGGTAGTGTTTTTTTTAATTTTATAGCATTGCTTGTTTTTTGGCATTTGCTTACAAAAAATGACAGTCATTATACTTTATCAATAGTCCAACCAATGTATATCTGTTTTGTTATAATATTATCGTATTTGTTTTTCAATGAAAAAATGAATTATAAGCAATTTATAGGGTTTATTCTTGTGTTATTAGGAATCACAATAGTAAACGTTAATAAAAGTTAAATGCTTTTTGAATATTATTCATATATATATTATATATATATGGATTATTATACTAGAAAAAATTTACTAACCGATATAATATTAAAAAGAGACCACGAAGCTTTAAAAAAGTTTATACTGGATAAATGTAAGTTTGAATATACGTTTTCTCTTGCTGATTATTGGACAGATATCTCGTACTTTCAAAGGATAAAGCGTTATGTTTTTTGGATTGAAAAACATAAACTCAAAATACCATTAGAGAAATCAATTATATATAAAATTACTTTAAATTTATTTGACTATAATGGAGAGGTTCGTCGATATAAAGGTTGGAGATGTGAATTATGTAAAATAGATTGTATTAAAGATAAAGATTTATTAGATGCGCATGTAAATAATAATGGTCTTAGAGGTTCAAAAAAAAGACATATAATTCGCAAAAGTGATTTAACAGTATGTTGTCGAGTATGTCATTATAATATTGACCCGAAAACTCATTTTAATTTAGATATGAATGATGACGTATATAAACGCGTTGATAATCTAAGAAAAAAATTAAACAATAAACGACCAATCATATAAACTTTTATATAAATGTTTACCTATTTTCAACGGTTCAATCGTAACACATTCATTTTTATAATTATGCTTCATACAACCTTCTACTGTTAAAGCATTTTTCCAAGCACAATCAAAGGTTCCGTGAACTACGTGGGCTGCTTTTTTATAATAATCTTCTTTATCGAAATATTTATTGTAATGTTTCATTCTATTCCGGAAAAAATCCCAAGAACTATCTTTATCTTTTTTTGTAGTGTCGCACGTAGTAAAAAAATGTTTTTTACAACCTTCATCTCCGTGGAAATCAAAGTATAGAGATCCTTCATATTTTTTCATATATTTACTGATCATTTTCACTTCAGGACAAGATTTTTTAACCCATTCCCTGTTACAATTATGACCATGTTTTTGTGTATACCAATGACCCAATTGAACACCGTCTGGATTAACCATACTAATAATATGAAAAGTGAATTTATCAAATAATATATTAGATTGTTTTTTGAACGAGGTAGAAAATAGAGATTTGAGAAAGCCTTCTAACATCCATGAACCAATTGTTTCACCCGGATGTTGTCTTGCAATCATAAAAATATGTTTCAAACCTTTTCCAAACCTTAGTAATTCTATTTTATTATTTAAAGATGTTTTACCTAAGATTATTTTAGTCACATCATTTCTATTCGATAATTTTTTATTTAACTTATAAACCCTATCTCTTGAATAAGGAACATAATAAGAAAACCATATTTTATTTTTCTTAGGCTTGAATTCCCAAGAAATATAATTCTTTTTTTCATTTAATTTTGTTGGATGTCTATAGAATTGACGATTATTATAAGTATAAACAACATTATGACCTTTCCAATCATTGTCAATGTTAACTAAATTTTCAATTATAAATTTACACTTTTTACCTTTTACATTATTTACTTGAAAATAATACCAATTTTGATATTTTTTTCTAGTAAATTTTGGATAAGGATCTTTTTTGATTTCTAATGTATAAATATTAATATTATCAATTGTTTCGCATCTCTTTTTTATTATATTACCAGCATCAAAATTTGTAGATACACTCCATTTATTTTTACATTTTCTTGTTTTATTTTTACGTTTTCCTCTTTTTCTACGTGTTTTACGATCAAAAGTTCGCGGCATTTAATTATATATTGATTAGATTATATAATTAAAATTGATTTGCATATTCAAAATAAAAATGTAAGAACGCTACAGGATTGAAACAAAGACTAGATATGCTAAAATGGTCGGCACCAGCATCTTTATAATCTTTCACATCTTTAAGACTTCTTATTCCTCCACCGGCAATAACAACGGTATCGTCCCATTGACTTTTTATATATTTAATTGTTCCAAGTGTATAGCTTTTTAAAGCGGGACCAGAAATTCCTCCTTTTTCAGTTGGTAATGTATTAGAGGCATGAAATTGACGAAACCCTTCAGCATAATATCTATCAATACTAACAGATGATTCAATGGGTGATAATTTAATAATACACCACTTTCTTTTTCCATTTAAAAAGGGTTTCAATCCAGAACCAATCATATGTTTATCTGTATTTGGGCAACTGACATTTAATTCAATATCCATATCATCTGGTATTGAATTAATAATTGGTTTGATTTCCCATTTATGCATAATAGCAATACTAACAATAGTGCCTTTTTTATAGTTTTTGATAGCATAATCAATACCGGGGTTTCTCAATCCTATTTTATTTCTCCATCCATAATACCGCCGATCAAATCTTAATGTTTTAAAAATTTGTGACCATTTACCTGGTCTCTTATAATAAGTATATGAACCTTTTATCGGTATGGTTTTTGGCAAATTGATATAATTACCAAACGGTGGGCTAATAAACAACATTATATATAATATATATAGCAAATTTTCTATATATATATTATAAATGACAAATTATCATTTTGGAGTTCCCGCGATAGCTATTTGGATTCAGCATATATTATCCGGATTATTATTATTATATATTGGTTATGAAGGTGTAACCACAGGTAAAATATCAAGAAATATGAGTTTGATATTAATAGTTGTTGGTGTTTTGGCAGCATTATATCACGCACATTTGTGGTATTATGAATCTAAAGAAGAAAAAGAAAAAGAATAATTATTTTATTATCATTTTACCTAATATTAATATGATAAATATTGTAAATTGAACTATTAATCCGGAAATTCCATCATGATACATACTTCTAATAACACCACCTTCCTCTTCTAATTTTTTATAATATGTTTCTTCTAATACCGGAAACAATTTAGTAGCTTTCATAATAAAACCATACAAAGCACTGATTATAAAAGAATTGATTAAAAATATCAAGACGTAATTAACATTATTTAAATTTTTAGGAAAAGGTGTTATAGAATAAATAATAGGTTGTGTAGTTGCTCCAACAAATGCTGCGATTAAAGCAGCAGCCAATAAGGTATGCTTTTTAAAATATGGGTCTAGATATTTTATGAAAGGCAATATATTTTTTATAAAAGAAGGCAATATTTCCCAATTTTCATTCATTATTCTTAATACAACATCCCATAATCCAGTAACAATAAAGGTTAGTATAACCATTTCACTATTTGATAAATTTAATAAAGGTAAGTTTAGTGTCATAATATATATATGGACTATATATTATAATGAGTGAAGAATTGAAAGAAGAAATCAAAGAATTAAAAGAAGATATGAAAGAAATGAATAAAAAATTAGATTTAATATTAAATTTTTTAGAAAAAGATGTAAAAGTAAATTGTGATAAAATGGGGGAACATATAGATTTTGTTGAAAATGTATATGATAATGTAAAAAACCCTCTTGGATATTTGTGTAATAAAATTAACTTTTTTTCAAATAAAAATAAAGAATATACATTGGAAAATGTAAAAAAAGATGAGGATGATGGTTTGAGATTAACAGATGAAGAAATAGATGATATATTGACTAGTGATTAGATAAAATGTAAAGATAGGGATAATAAACCACCAATAATAGTAATATTTTTCATGAAGAAGTAAAATTCAACACCTTTTGGAGGGTAATGATAAAGCAATGTAGCTACGAGAGTAAATATAGCCAAAGCAATAGCTGAAAAATTTGCCAATAAATTAAATTCAGGATAATAAATAGCAGTAATTATGGAGAGAGGCGCAAAAATTTCTAAAATAATTACAATAAAAAGAGCGAATTTACTAAACATTTTTGGTAAATTTTTAAATATAGGTTTTTTAGACAACCCATTTGACGTGTCATTAAATGTTTGTATTTTATTTAAACCAGACATAAAATACATAGCCGTAAGTAAAATAGAACTGATAAGTAGAAGCATTATATATTATGTGTGTAAAACAATTGGGGTGGAATAATAATTAACATGAATACATTTTGTTTTTGGATGTACCGATTTGAATGTATTCGGTGTATATCCTAAAATTTTACAATATTTTTCCCCGACTGCTATACATTTTGGGCAAGGTGTCCAGGCGACTTTATTTGATGTATAAGGATTTTTACCTAATACTTTTACTTTTTTTGGAATATATTTAAAATCAGTATGCAATGGATTCAAAACCATATATTCAGGAAAATCCATATATGGTTTTGATATATTATAATTTGAATTATTAATCAAAATGTGTAGAATAATTAATATTTAGATTGTACATTTGGTCAAACTTTAATGTGAATGAATAATCATTATTATGTAAATCAATAACATCGCCATATTGGTCTAATAATCTGATTTTCATTTTAGAAACAGTTACAGGTCCAAAATAATCTCTTTTGAATCCATATAACAATCCACCGGATTCATAATTAAAATTATTTCCTCTATTTTTTAATTTTGCCAATATATTAGTATCGTTAAATGCTGATTCGGAAAAGGGAGATATAATTGATTGAGTATGGTTATTATTATAACAATCAATACTCACATACATATACGGAGTGCCTTTGCATTTACAGGTTGCTTCGCTTTGATATCCTTCGCTTACGGTTGTATTAATATTGCCACTACTAACATAATCTTCTTCAAAATAATATGTTTGTTTTCTGAATCCTAATAACCAACCCATATTTTTTTGAATTTCTCTTCTAGAATCATATTGTATTCTAAAATCTATGTTAAAACAATATATAGTAGTCTCGATATCAGGTAATCCACCCTCATCATGGTCTCTTCTATCTCTATAAAAAGAAAATTTCTTAGTATTACTATTATAATTACAAACAACCCTTGCTAATTCATTGTCTGAAAATAAAGATTTGTTTAAATAATCAGCTATTTCAGGTCCAGAATAATTTCCTTCTTTAATTTTTATAACTTTTTTTTGTTTATTAACTATTTCAGCATTATCATTGTTTGCTGAAGTAATTTTTCTTCCATCCGTAGATTGTATATCATATGTTTCAATGGTAAATTCATTTGATTTATTTTTTTCATTGAAAGCGTAATATGTATTATCTATTTCAGCTGTTTCCAATGAAACACTTATAACATTATTTATAGGAGCGGGTAAAGAAAAAGAAAAATCACTTGAATTTGTTTTATAATAATTATCTCTAAAAACAGTATTGATATTTAATAATTTTCCAATTCTATCGGTTCTAATTGGATTAATTAATGATGTCAATGATTTTTTATTATTGGGTTTGATGATATGATGATCGTTATTAAAAGTTTCTGATTTTACTAAATCCGGTGTAAAATTACTTTGGGACATTTTATAATCTTTATTTTCAACATTAGCAATCATTCGTTTTAAAGCTTTAGATAAAAATTGGGTTAAATCGGTTTTAAAATCAGGTGTAAATTCATTTTGCGTCTTTATATTGTTTACAATCGTATTATATTGGTCGTAAATTTTATCTTTGTCTTGACAATCTTTTTTAGATATACCAAATAAATCCAATACCTCAACGTCTGTATAATTATTTAAATTAAATGTAGCAGATTCACTCATTAATATATAAAAGGTTAGAATATTTTAATTTATTTGATATATACATATAAGTAATGCCCAAACTATTTAAAAATAATACCACCGAATCTGCTAAAGATTATATTGAAAAAAAAAGAAATAAGAGATTGTATTGTGATACAGCTAATAACAATACAGAAGGACGTTATCTCGCAAAATGGAATACGGCGAGTGGAAGATTAAAATCAGCAACAAATCATTCTAGTCTTTTAAATATAACAAAAGGTATGTTTCAACATAGACACGATAATAAAGTTAATTGTTATTATCATCCTGGAAAAATAGAAACTGAAACTTTTAAATATCAATCGAATTGCCATGAAAATAATTCACAAACAAATGCTAATTTTACACAAGATTTAAGTGTCGATAATGACACAAAATATAGTAAAAATACAGAATACTCTTCTGTTCAATCAGTTAACGTGGCAGAATTAAAGAAAGATATAAAAACTAGTAAAGTTAAAAAAAACGAATATCCAATTGCTAGATTATTAAAATATAAACCTTAAACAACAAAAGATATACTTGTAGCATATAATCTATGTTTATTTGTATCATCATATATCATAATTTCAGCATTTACTAATTTATTATATCTCCAACATTTAAGTAATAATTGGATTTCCGATTCTTGGAAAGAAAAACAATTAGTAATATCATTATCGTTTATAAAATTATAAACAGTGGTAGCTACCATATTTTCCGGTATTCTTTCGTATACTCTTACACGGTCTTCACAATTTACTAAATTGAAGACAATTATAAAAAATTGAATAATATATAATAATTTCATTAATTGATTATTATATATTCATTTTAAATCACTTTTCTAACTTTATCTCGTGTATCCAATGTTAAAGAGTATCTTTTATTTCTTTTACCAAATTTCTCTTTTAATTCTTCTTTTCGTTTCTTTTTTTTCTCTTTATTAAGAGCACGTTCTTTCTGTGCTTTTTGTTCTTCTTTTAGTTTATTTGCCGCTTTCTTTTTTTCGTTTTCCAATCTAGCTTTTTCTTTTTTCCTTAGTTCATCTTGTTTTTTTTGTTGTGTTTTCTTTCTTTCTTTCTCTCTGGCTTCTATTTTTTTTATTTCTTTCATTCTTCTATCTTCTATAAGCTTCTCCCTTTTCTTTTTTCTTTCTGCCATTCTTTTTTGAACCAGTGCCTTCCTTTTTTTCCGGGATTCAATTCTTTTTTTTGCAATATTTTTCCTATTTTCGGCATCTTTTTCTTCTTTGATCTTATCAGCGGCTGCTTTTTTAATTGCTGCCATTTTATCATCTTCAAGTTTCTGTTCAGCTAGTTTTGTAGCCGCTTCAGCTTTCTGTTCAGCAAGTTTTACTTGTGCTTCAGCTTTTTTTTTTGATTCTTCTTCTTTCTTTTTTGCTAGCAATTCTTCTAGTTCCTTTTTCTTTTTTTCTTGTTCTAATTTCTCTAATGCCTTTTGTTTAAGTGTTTCTGATTTATTTTTTTCATTATTAATATTAGTTTCAATGTTAGTAAGAAATAAATTTATTTCTTTTAAAGACATTTTGATGTTACCAACATGTTGGACTTTATTACACGATTTGTTGAATGTGTTAAGTTTATTTTTAGAATCGGTAAGAAAAGATATTAATTCTAATGATTTTTCACCTGTTATTTTTGATTTAGTAGCTAATTCATTTGCTAATTGTTTATAATCAACACCGCATTTATTTTTCAAATTTTTAATCAATTCTTTGTCTGCTTTAATTTTATTTTTCATTTCATTGTTAAGACCTTTATTGGTTGTTCCTGGTAAAACAATAGCAACAGGCGCCTTTGGTGGCCCCCATTCACATTTATTTCCATATGAGTTACATAAAACTTTATTTGTTTGTGCTTCAGGTTTTTGACATGGGGCTGGACCATTACATACGTTTGCTTTTGAAGTTTTTATAGAAGCTGTTGCGGGGGGTAATTTCTCCCATTTACAGTTTGGTCCATACGATTTGCATAATATTTTATTTCTTTGCGCACCACGACTTGAACATTTGCCCGGTCCACTGCATATATTATTTGCGTCAGGTTTTCGTCCAATATTTAATTTTTTTCCAAATAATGCCTGTTTGTTTTTAATCTGCGAACCTTTTGCCGCCTTCGCTTTTAACTTTAATTTTGAGTTCTTTTTAATAAAAGCTGCTCTTTCCTCTGGAGAACAAGACGGTGATGCGCACATTTTATCGAAATTCCAACCACGCATGCTACCACACTTCGCAAATTTCGCATCTTCTAATTCATTTTTACAATCTTCTTTATCTAGAGTTGGCAAATTCTTCATTTTATCACCAATTTTTTTATCTACTGATTCTATCTGTTTAGTCAATGAATCTATTTTTGTTGGTGCAGATGATTTAATTTTAGTATTACAAACAGGATTGTTTGTTTTCAAATCTTGTAATAATGTATCTAATTGTTTGTTATAATCCGCTAATGTCGGATATGATTTGTCGGTAAATTTTTTTACTTTGTCACTGCACTGTTTAAACTCTTCTTGTACTATTTTTTTAACATCGGTAGGCAATCTATCACCATCTGCCATCTTTTTATGCATTGATGATGCCATATATTTTTCAGGATGTGTTTTCATTATATGTGGATTAACATCTCTTCGTTGAATAACGCCACAATTTTGGTCATCTCTAAATGTCTTTTCCATCGATTTTTTCAACACTTCTGTTTCTTTTGGGGTAAAGTTATAAATACGTGCCGCATTGTCTAATTCTTTCTTCTTTCTTGCTTCGCCTTTAGTTCCTTTACATTCACCAATAGAACTTTTACCTCTACTTTTTTTACCTCTACTTTTTTTACCTCTACCTTTTTTACCACCACCGCTAAAGTGATAATCTACTTTATATGGAAATAATTCTTTAGCCTGTGAATATAATTTTTCACTAATTTCTTTATATCCACCACTTTGAAATCCTACTCCTTTAATTTTTAAATTATTCTTAATATCATTTATTTCGGTAGAATCTAAATTATAGGTGCCACCTATCATATTAAATGCTTTATTTATATTGTTAACTATATTTTCACGTTTCATTATATATTATATAATGTTAAAATAAAAACATTATATAAATTTATTCTTTATTATTTTACTTATTAATTATTTCGAACTTTGTTACCACCTCTGCTTTGTAAATATGAGATTTGCTCTTGAGTTTCACAGGCACATCCACCAGAACCACTTACAGTAGAACGAGTGCAACATTTTGGATCAAATTTATTATTGGCGTAAAAAAATAATTGTCCTTCAGGTAAAGGAGTTGTTACTTTCTCAAATGTATCAGATGGATTATGAACCGGTTTTTGTCCATATTTTTTAATACCAGGAACACCTTTATTCATTGCGTATTTTACAGCAGCACCGGCAGTTTCCATACCTTCTTTTGTAATGCACGAACAAAACCAATTTACACCAATAAACATTCCAAGAAGAACGCATAATACGCAACATTTAATATCACATTTAAAACCTAATAATTTCATTGTATAATAAATATGGAGATAATTTATTAGACTCTTTGTATTCCTAAATTAGTCTTCCCAATCCCAAAATGTATACTCACCGATAGGAATTGTATGAGTTGTTGTTACTAAACAAGAGAATTGTTTATCACGAATATTTGTTTTTACAGAATGTCTTGAATTAGCTACTGGTATAAATCTCAATGTATCAGGATCTTGTATAAGATGAGTTGCTGTGACATAAATATGCTTTTTCAATTCTTTACTGTATATTTTATAATACGGTTCATTGTGAATATTTTTAATTTTTAATGTTGCTGAAACTTCTATACCACCTTTTAATTTTTCACCGATTTCAATATTTTTCATCATTTTTTTTGAACCGTCGGCCATAGTAACTAATGTAGTTGGACTGAAGCAGGTCGTGTCGGCCCACGCTGTAGAGACGGAATGCGTTGTATCGCTCCAACCTTTCGAGGCTGCTTGTTTTACGTTACCGTAGGTGGTAGAGGCTTTGTGTGTTACATTGTCGTAGTGTGGTTGTGCTGCCGGTGGTAAAGTTTCTCGAATTTCAGCAGTTTTTTCTGCTGTTGCGTTACTAAATCCTTGTTCAGCATTTCCGACCACTTCCTCTCCTGCCGCCACTGCTTCTGCTGTTTTTTGTCCAACTTCTTCTCCTACCACTGCAACCATTTCTTCAACGGCTTCAATCGCCTTACCCGCGGTATCTGCCAATCCTGCTAGCATATCGGACTGTGGTGGTTTTTCTGGTTCTGGTGGAAAGTCTGGATTAAGGGGTTGCGTCATGTAGTTTATTCGCTTCAAAAAATTATGAACTATCACGGTTGCCACTAATAGTCCAATCCATACAATCAGTCCAAGAATACCAGCTGGTATTCCAATTATAGAAACAAATAATAAAGCAATAACAATAGCACCAGCGATAAGAGAAATAATAAGTTGTTTAACAAGTGTAGCCATGTAGGCGGAAAATCCCATATCCATGCCCATAATTATATACGCAAATGTTCCCATCAAAGCACCGGTTTTTTCAAGAAGGTCTTTTATTTTTATTAACATCGTTTGGAAAGGCACTATTATAGCTGTCATTTTCGACATAATAAATGTAAACATATCGGCCCATACGGCCCTAATTCTGTCAAATACTTGTCTAACTAATGTATATGCTTTAAAAACCATTTTAAAAACGCCTAAAACAGCTTCTTGCAATTTGTATATAGGTGTGAGTGCTAAATTTACAATAGCTTTTAAAATAGCAGTTAAACAAAAATTCCAATTGGCACTTGTGAATTCAACAGGAGTCATTCCTTTTACTATTTTTATTTGTCCAGCAAAAGGGATAATAGCAGGATGGCATTTTATATTGTCAAAATTTTTTCTCAATTCATTCATGTATAATTTTACCATCAAATAAGCAACTACGAAAAAAACAATTGTTATTACTATCGTCGCTGAAACTAGAGAACCAGCGTGAAGTTGTAAATACCCGTAATGGTCACCGTATAGTTTATTTAATTTTGTAAAGGGTGTCACTTTTTTAATCTTTGCCATTTATAATATAAGTGGAAAATATTCTAGTCTTCCCAATCCCAAAATGTATACTCACCGATAGGAATTGTATGAGTTGTTGTTACTAAACAAGAGAATTGTTTATCACGAATATTTGTTTTTACTGAATGTCTTGAATTAGCTACTGGTATAAATCTCAATGTATCAGGATCTTGTATAAGATGACTTCCTGTGACATAAATATGATTTTTCAATTCTTTACTGTATATTTTATAATACGGTTCATTGTCAATATTTTTAATTTTTAATGTTGCTGAAACTTCTATACCACCTTTTAATTTTTCCCCGATTTCAATATCTTTCATCATTTTTTTTGAACCGTCGGCCATAGTAACTAATGTAGTTGGGTTGAAACAAAGACTGTTAGCCATCTTTAAAACATATCCTATTGGTCCATTCCATATACTTTCCCCGATCATTTTGAAACCATTCGCAATATAAACAACTGTTGCCATAGTTCCTCCCATTTTCATCATTAAATCTTTCATCTTAATAGTAAATTTTTGGAACTTGATTAAAACATTTAAAAAAATACTCATAATATCTTTGAATATCTGCATAATTTGATTTTTCATATTAAATAAAACACTTCGTATTTGTGTAACAGTCTTTAAAATGTTTGCCGCTAAACCTGTGACCCACTTAATAGATGTTAATACTGGTTCTAAAAATCTAGTCATTAAAGAATTCATTATATTTGCAACACATGTTTGAAAATTTTTCGTGACATCGAATCCTAAATAACCGGCAAATGGCATATAAATCGGGTTACACTTATTTTTCGGCCATTCCTCTTTTACTTTTTTTAACCCAACGGAAAATAATTGAGAAAAAAATAGAGCGCCGAATATAACAAATATTAAAATTGTTCTCAAAACATCGCCAAGCTTCATATTAAATTATATTGTGATTTTATATTTTTAGAATTGACCAAAAATATAATTAAATGGTTTATCTTTTTCTTCTAGTTCTTTTTTTTCTTCGTTTCCGTTTTCTTGTTGTTTTTCTTAGTTTTTTTTTTGATTTTCTTTTTCCTCCATACCGACCGCGTGTGAAATGATGACGATAAGGAAGTTGAATTGCTTTTTGAACAGGTCCGAATTTAGGGTTTCTTGGATTCCAAGCAGCGTATTGTTTAATAGGAATGAGATGTTTATAATGTTTTTGTGCTATTGCTTCTTTAGTTGAAGAAGTTGCTTTTGGACTGCCTATATGAACTAGTTTTTGTTGACCACCTTTTCTTTTTTTTCTCGATCTTCTTTTTGGTGGCCATCTTTTTCCCTTTCTCTTACTTTTTTTATTCTTTTTTCTTCTTCTTTTAGCACCACCTTTTTTTGGCTCAGGGCGAATTGTTCCAGGTTTTCCATCGTTATGAGTATCTACTTGTGCTTGCATTTGCATTTCTCGAATACCTGTTAAAACAGAATTCCCTCCTTTATCCATTGTAGTGCTGCCTTCTACTTCTATCATACCTGGCGGAGATTCGCCTGGTGCAACATATCCACCACCACGTTGATTTATTTCCTGTTGAATCTCGGCAGCTTCTTGAGTTTCATCGAGATTAGATTGAAGAGCCGCGCTCAAACTATTGTGTTTTTCCGGAATCGGTTTAAGATTAAATCCTCCTGGTGGCATTTCGGCTTTTTCACCGCCTCTCATATATTTTGATTTTAGTTTATAATATTTAGACATGATTCCCATATATATTAATTAAACAAATTAAAATTTAAAAATTAAAAAATTATTATAACTAAATGAATTCTAAAGATAATTTGAATTTGAAAAGATTAATTTCCGAATATAAACCGGAAGAAACAACTGAAAAGATTCAACAATTGAAACATAGTTTGTTAATTAAACAAGATGTTGAAGAGATTATTTTAACGAAGAGAAAATATTCCAAATTAAAGTTGGAAACATTACAACAAATGTGTATGAAAAGAGCTAGTTTTTTACACGAAAATTACACTAATATATTTAATAAATTGGTGAAAGGTGAGTTAAATTTAGAAATATTGGGAAGATTGATAATGATATTACAAAAAATTGAACGAGGTGAGTGCGACCAACACGAAGCTAGTGTTATGGTTGGAACTATATTAAAGGAATTATATATAGATTCCGCGTTAAAAAAACAAGAAAAATCGGATGCTAAACATAAGGCTAAAGAAAAGCGAATGAGAAATGGTAAAAAATTATCTTGGTCTGATTACAAAAAAACTTTATTATAGATATATTACATATGAGTAAAAAACAAAAAATACGGAAAAGTCGATGGGATTTTAAAGACGATGAGTATGATGAAGAAGTTGATATACTAGATTCCAGGTTAAAGGAACCACTTAAGGAGTTTCCTCATAGTAGAAGAGGTGATGTTGACCCAATAATGGCTTCAAATCAAAGGTCTAGACGTTCTCCGGTTGAAATGGATATAATAAAACATCATCAAATGGGTATGGAAAATATGGCAAAGAAGGGTCATGTGTATCCTTCTATAGGTGCAAGTCCAAAAAAACATGGTTTTAATAGAGTAAGCAGGTCGAACAAAAGAAGTTTGGATCACGTGCTTCATAGAACGGGGTATTTGGATGATGGGGCGGCTAACTTAACAAATAAAGATTATTTGAATTGGGATGCGAATTGGAATTATAAAGTATTGCATCAGCAAGGAAAACCTGATACAGCAGCAAAAAGACTGGAAAAATCTAAAGCAACAGCAAAGGAGCATGAGAAAACGAGAAGAAAGGTTGTATTCAAGAAGAAATCTGGAGGTAAAAAAAAATCGAAATATAATAAAAGAATGGCTAGAAAAAATAAAAGAAAAACAAGAAGAAAAAAGGGAGCAAAAGCATATGGAAAACATAGACCATATGTAGATGCTTGTAAAAGACGATACTTTGGCACTAATTGCACAAAAGGATTTAAATGTCAAGCGCCGCCGCCAGATTACAAAATATCCCCAGAAGCTGCTGAGGAACACAAGTGGCCCCAACCAAAGGACAAGATTGAACACATGTATCCAACAGGCTTCTTAGATCCTGAAATTCCACTACGTTATCATGATATTTATTTGAATGGGGACCTAAAATGGCGCTCTGGTGAAAAATGTGAAAGAGGTTCCACTTGTTACAATAGATGTATACCGGAAAAAGATGCGAAATATTTTTATCACACAGGTGCTATAGGTGAAGCTGTAGGAATTGCTGGCAAGGGGATTCTTGGTGAATACGCTAGTTTGCCTGGTAAAGCTTTTGCTGCTATTGGGAATGCTGCTGGTAGAGGGCTTAAATCGTTTGACAAAACAAGTAGAAGATTGATGAAAAAAAAAGAACCTGATGAATACGATAGAATCATGGATAAAATTGACGCAGAAGAGGCCGAAGAGAGGCAAAGAAAGAGAGAGAGAAACAGAGAAAGTGGCAGGGGAATGGTTTCCAATGCTGCTGAAGCATACGCTGGATATGAATTAGGACGGCGAGTTGGATTGATTGATGGCGACCCATTACAAGACGGTATAGATTATGGTAAAGAAAAAGTTCGAGACGGAGTTCGTAGTATGGTTGCTGGTAAAAAATATACAAAAAAGAAAAGAAAGAAGAAGCGGGTAAAATCAAATAAGTATTTTAAGAAACATTATATGTGGAATACTAGAGGTAAAAGATATATGGCGAAAACTTATAAGCAACACGTAAGAGGGATGAAGTCAGGTCATACACATAAGAAACCTAGAAAGAGTCGTCGTAGACGTCGTAAATAATATATGAAATTGATTTAAAATAATATAATTATATTAAATTAATAATGAGTAAACTAGTTATAGTAGAATCAAACGCGAAGTGTAAAAAAATAGAGTCTTTCTTAGGCAAAGGATATAAGGTGGTAGCTTCTTTTGGTCATATTAGAGGTATAACAGATGGTTTGAAATCAATAGATATAGAGAATAATTATAGACCAACGTATAATATATTACCGACGAAGAAGAAATATGTGGCTAATTTAAGAAAAGCGATTAAAAGTAGTAGTGAAGTAATTTTGGCGACAGATGATGATCGAGAAGGGGAGGCAATAGCATGGCACATTTGTAAACACTTTAATTTACCATTGACGACGAAACGAATTAAATTCAGAGAGATTACAAAAACAGCTGTAAAGAGGGCGATAGAAAATCCAGGTATAATTGATATAAACAAATTTAATTCGCAACAAGGAAGACAAATATTAGATTTGATAGTGGGATATAAATTATCACCTTTATTATGGAAACATATAAGTAGGAATTCAAAAACGGGATTAAGTGCTGGAAGATGTCAAACACCGGCTTTAAGATTAGTATATGAAAGAGAGATGGAGATTAAAGATTCGAAAGGTAGAAAAGTATATGATACTGTTGGAACATTTAGTTTAAAAAAATATTTTAAAAATTTAGAATTTAATTTGAATCATAATCATAAAAATGAAAAAGAAATGGAGACATTTTTAGAAGATAGTGTAGAGTTTGAACATATTTTAGAAGTAAAGAATATTGTAGAAAAGGAAAAGAAATCACCGAAACCATTTACAACGAGTTTATTACAACAGAAATCATCGAATGAACTTCATGTTTCTCCAAAACAAACGATGAGATTAGCGCAAACATTATATGAACATGGTTGGATTACTTATATGAGAACCGATTGTGATAAATACAGTAAAGAATTTATAGCAAAAGCAAAAGTGTTTATTGTAAATAACTATGGTTCAGAATATTATATTGATTCATTGGCAAATAAACATTGTTTAAAGAAAGAGAAATCGAAAGGCAATAATGCTCAGGAGGCACACGAAGCGATAAGACCTACGGATGTAAATAGGACACCCAAAAATTGTAGTCCAGAAGGTAAAATAGGAGATAGAGAAATTAGATTATATAAATTAATTTGGAATAATACATTAGAATCATTGTTACCATATGCTAGATATAATAGTGTAACAGGAATAATATCTGCACCAGATAAACATACGTATAGAAATACAGAGGAAGAAGTAAAATATCCGGGTTGGAAAATAGTAAGAAGTGATTATGATAATAAAAATCCTACATATAGAATGTTGAAACAATTAATAGACAAGGAGACTCTTATCGATTATGATAAGATAAATAGTAAAGTATCAATAAAAGATTTGAAGATGCATTATACGGAAGCGAAATTAGTTCAATTATTAGAAAAAAGAGGTATAGGAAGACCATCGACCTTTTCATCATTGTTGGATAAGATTCAAGAAAGGAAATATGTTTTGAAACAGGATGTGAAAGGAAAGACGATAGATTGTATAGATTTTGAATTAGTAGATGATGAATTGGAAGAAATACAAGATCAAAGAATATTTGGGAATGAGAAAAACAAATTGGTCATACAATCGTTGGGTATAATGGTATTAGAATTTTTGATAAAATATTTTGATAACATATTTGACTATGATTATACAAAGAATATGGAAAATTATTTAGATGATATTGAAAATGGCAAAATGTTATGGCATAATTTATGTAGTAGCTGTGATGATGAGATTAAGAAATTGTCGAAAGAAGTAAAAGGGAGAGAAACATATAAGATTGATAATAAGCACACTTATATGATAGGAAAATATGGACCGGTTATAAAATGTGATGAAGGAAAAGATAAAGTAACCTTTAAAAATGTGAAGAAGAATTTGGATATTAATAAATTAAAGAACGGAGAATATAAATTGGAAGATATCTTAGAGTTAGGAAAGGCAAATAACAATAAAATATTGGGGAAATATAAATCGGAAGATGTTATTTTAAAGAATGGGAAATATGGATTATATATTAATTGGAGTGGGAAAAATCATTCGATAAAACATATAAAGAAGAATATGAATGAGATAACATTAGAAGATGTAAAAAATGTATTAAATAATACTGGAAATGCAAATCCGAATGTATTGAAAATATTATCGAAAGAAATATCAGTAAGAAAGGGGAAATATGGTCCATATGTAATGTATAAAACAAAACTTATGAAAAAACCGAAATTTATAAAAATAAAAGGCATTGAAATAGATGATATTACGTTAGAATGGGTATACGACCAATTATAATTTATTAATTATATTTTTTTTATAATTAATATATAAGAAAATGCGCGGGATAGCAGCGACAGTATTTGTAATAGCTTGTATAGCGTTAATAACATTGAGGATATTTGGTATATTGGGTAAAGCAAACCCAGGTTCATTAGTATATACAGCTGTACCTTTAGTAATATCAATAATAGTGTTTTTAATACAAGCAAAAGAAACTAGTAAAGAATGGTATACGGGAATACCATCATTATTAAAATTAGTGTTTTTATCACCATTACTTTGGTCTTTTTTATTGGCTTTTATGTTGGTGAAAGTGGGGTTGAAAATCCTCGAAATACAAAATAGTATAGGAGACGGTCCATTATATGGAACCGGGAATTTATTAACTTATACAATGGCTTCAAATTTGTTGAGTGCTTTTCTTTATGCAGCACTATTAATGCTTTATGATAGTAGAGAAGATATATCGGTATTAGTTAATTTTGCTGGAATGTGTGCTTTTTTACTAACAATAACTGCGATTTGTAATATATATTTTTATGTTGAAATAACAACTAAACCAGTATTGCCTTAATGGATAATTGGAGTTAAAAAAAATCGAAATGTCAATCCATATTGGTCACTAGAGCTCCAAATACCTGATATTTTTAATACAAATTTGATAGAACTATAACTACCAATATTAATTAAATTTTCATCAAACATTTTGATATATTTGTGACGCAATTGTTCTTCTACTCTATGAACAGAGTTAGCATTGATATAATTAAATTTTTTTAATAAAGACGATTCTATATTTTTAATGTTTTCTACAACAGAATTATTAAACAAATTATCTTCAAAAAGACACTTTATTTTATTGAAATACTTTTCAATTGTTATATTTTTCACTTCAAAAGTTATATGAATACCATTCAATATTAATTCCGGTGTAGAAAAATATAATCTATAAAAATCTCCTTGTGACATAATATTATTTTTTGTTTTTTCACTTATCATAATATTTTTTTCATTATATTGATTCATGTCTAATGATATATACATTTAATATATATCATTAAATGTATTTAAGTCGTATTAAAGAAATTACTAATCTTCAATAGATAAAGGAATAAGATTTGGTTTTTTTCCATATCTTGTTCTATTTCGTTATTATCAATTAAATCGATAACTTTTTCACATTCATTTATTGTATAATTAATTAAATCAATACGAGTTGATATTACTTCATCCCAAATATCTACAATATTTGGATACTTTTCTTTATAATTTTTCAGTTTATTTTGTATTTCTATTAATCTATCCATACTTAATATAATACTGAGTTTAAATATTAAATACTTTATCATATAATTTATTAATGAAATATTTATCATCAAGATGTGAAGATTATCTTATAGAGTTAGAAAAAAACGATTTACATGAAAATATGAATGAAGTTTTTGATAAATTGAAAGAAAACAATAGTCATTTAATATTTTATGGTCCTCCAGGAATAGGAAAATATACTCAAATGTTAAAATATGTGAAACAATATAGTCCAAGTGATTTAAAATATGAAAGAAAAATAAACTTTAATATATCAGCAAAAAAAGATTATTCTTTTAAAATAAGTGATGTACATTTTGAAATTGATATGGAATTGTTAGGATGCAATGCGAAAGTTTTATTTAATGAAATTTATCACCACGTTCTTGATATTTTTAGTACAAAACAAAATTTAAATTGTTTCATAATTTGTAAGAATTTTCATCATATACACAGCGAATTATTGGATATATTTTATAGTTATATGCAAAATTTAAATCATAAAAATATGAAGTTAACTTATATATTAATAAGCGAACATATTGGATTTATACCGGATAATATTTTGAAAAAATGCCAAGTTATAAATTTCAAAAGACCCACAAAAAAACAATATAAAAAATGTACGAAAGTTCAAATACCTTCAAATATATTATTAGAAAACATTATAAACATAAAGAACATAATTAATGATATTGATATATTGAATAATATTGAAGATAAAGTATGTAAAAAGCTTATATGTAAGATTGAGGATTATAAAAATATAGATTTTTTAGAATTCAGAGATTTGATATACGATATTTTTATCTATAACCTTGATCTAAACCTTTGTTTATATAACATTTTAGAACATTTTATAAAAAATGATAAATTAAATGACGATAATATATCACAATTGTTATTTGAATCTTATAAATTTTTTAGATTCTACAATAATAATTATAGACCTATTTATCACTTAGAGAAATTTTTGTATTATTTAATTAAAGTAGTCCATGGAATATGAATTTGCGTGTGAACAATTAGGTTTATCTGAAAAACATACACCAGATATGTTAAAAAGGGCATATTATAGAAGAGCTTTAAAGCACCATCCTGATAAAGGCGGTGACACTGAAAAATTTAAAGAAATTAACCAAGCATATAGATTTTTATTAGAACATAATGGGGAATTGAACTATTCAGAAAATTACGATCATACCGATTATTCATTCTTATTAAAAAAAGCAGTTCATTGGTTTGATCCGGAGGGAAAATGGGATGAAAAGTTTATTAACACTTCATTTAAAAGTATATTATTACATTGTGAAAATGCTTCAATCGAAATATTTAAAAAATTAAGTGTGGAAAAAAGTATAAAGTTTTTGAATATAATAACTAAGTGGGAACTAATATTCCAATTAAAAAAGGAAACTGTATTAAAAATGCATGAAATATTAGAAACCAAAATGAATTCAAATATCATTGTATTGGACGTATCGTTAAAAGATATATTAGAAGATAAGATATATAAATACG
>Ga0315315_10001276_pt1 | contig 22936 bp, 18 predicted proteins | sample M140m3416metaG_FD_203699 | JGI IMG/M metagenome (GOLD analysis project Ga0315315, IMG submission 203699) | Ammonia-oxidizing marine archaeal communities from Monterey Bay, California, United States - M1 40m 3416 | ecosystem: Environmental > Aquatic > Marine > Intertidal zone | place: USA...
GCCATCCTTGGCTAGTCATCAGGGTTAGTTGCTTGAGCTTAAGAGTGATCTTAAGCCTAGACAAATGATAGGTTTAAATGACAGAACCCGGCTTATAGTTTGTCTGGCACTTAAAATCTAAAGACAAAAAAAAATTAGTAATCCAAATGTCGTTGTAACTAAAGGCATTAATTTAATATTTTTCCTTACAACACCTTAAATTATGCCGAGAATCAACGTTTGACTATTATTTTAAATACCCATATATTCCCATATATTCCCAATTATGGAATTTATAAATTTAGAAATATATGTTTTTATCTACTTACGAGAACAAATTGGACAAAAAAGGGAGAGTGTCTGTGCCTGCTAGTTTTAGGTCACACTTATCAAACCTAGGTTACAATGGTGTCATTTGTTATCCATCCTTTAATAATTCTTCAATAGAAGCATGTTCTCAAGATAGAATTGAAAAAATTTCTTCTGCAATTGATTCTTTAAATCCCTTTGAAGAAAAAAGAGATTACTTTGCAACATCGATTTTAGCAGAAAGTACGAACTTACAATTTGATAGTGAGGGAAGAATTTCACTATCTTCAAAATTATTAAAACATACAAAGATTAAAAATAGCATGTTGTTTGTTGGTCAAGGTCAAACATTTCAAATATGGGAACCAACTGCCTTTGAGAAATTTAAGACATCAGCAAGAAAAAAAGCAAATTTAAATAGAGCAAGTCTTAAATGGGAAAAACACTTAAACAATAATGAGGGGAAATAAGATGACAATTAACTTTAAAGCACCAGAAATAAAAGAGTTACAGCCACGACTATTAGTTTTAGGAGTAGGTGGAGCAGGCGGAAACGCAATAAATGAAATGATAGAAAACAATTTGCAAGGAGTAGAATTTATTGCAGTCAATACTGACGCTCAAGATTTAAAGTTAAGTAAAGCAAAAACAAGAATTCAAATTGGTTTAAATTTAACAAAAGGTTTGGGAGCAGGTGCAAAACTTGATATAGGTCAAGCAGCTGCAGATGAGTCTTTAAATGAAATTATAAATACACTTCAAGGTGCAAATATGGTTTTTATTGCAGCTGGTATGGGTGGTGGAACGGGTACTGGTGCTGCTCATGTTATCGCTAGAGCTGCTAAAGAATTAAATATTTTAACTGTAGGCGTCGTAACTCTTCCATTTTTATATGAAGGTCCCTCTAGAATGAGAAGAGCACAACAAGGCTTAGAAGAATTAAGAAAACATGTAGATACAATTATTGTTATTCCAAATCAAAATTTGTTTAAAATAGCAAATGAGCAAACAACATTTGAAGACTCATTTAATCTTTCAAATAATGTTTTAATGCATGGAGTACAAAGTATAACAGATCTAATGGTGAGACCTGGTTTAATAAATCTAGATTTTGCTGATGTAGAGACAGTTATGGCATCAATGGGTAAAGCTATGATGGGAACAGGAGAAGCTGAAGGTGAAGGTAGAGCTCTTCAAGCAGCCGAGATGGCTATAAGCAATCCACTAATTGATGACTATACTTTAAAAGGTGCAAAAGGATTATTGGTAAACATTACTGGTGGAAAAGATCTTAAACTATTTGAAGTCGATGAAGCTGTAAACAAAGTGAGAGCTGAAGTTGACCCAGAAGCTGAGTTGATTATTGGAGCGATAACTGACTCAGAACTTGATGGCAAGATGAGAGTTTCAATTGTTGCAACTTCTTTAGATGGTCAGCAACCTGAATCAAAATCAGTAGTAAATATGGTTCATAGAATTCAAAACCGAAATCCAGGTTACTCTGATTTTTCAAATATGGGAACGTCTGCATCTTTCAATTTTTCAAATACAGCACCATCAAATCCAATAACACAAGGTGCTAATGCTTTAAAACTTGAAAATGAGATTATTCAGGAGCAACAATCTGAAATTTCTAATAATCAAATGATGAATGAGGAAGTTGTTCAAAATACTAGCACGGAAAGTGAGAATATAGTTGAGGATAATTCGGTTAATGAAATAGAAAAATCTTTTGCTGAGGAAGCCATGGAAACAATTCAAGAAGAAATTCAAGAGAGTAGTAGTGAGGAAGAAGTTTTAAATGATTTAAAAGAATTTGGAGTTGATTCTGATGCACCAGATTTATTTAATTCTGAAACTGAGAATTTAAGTCCTGAAGATTTATTATCTTCAAATGAAGATGAAAAGGACGATCTTGAGATTCCAGCATTTCTGAGAAGACAAAAAAATTAATGGTCTTCAAAGATATAAATGGAAGCCACCATAGTACCGAAAGTACAAAAACATTATCCGGTACTGCTAAAAGAAATTATTAGCGTTATTTCCCCTCAACATGGTGGCACATTTATAGACTGCACTTTTGGTCAAGGTGGTTATTCAAAGAAAATTTTAAACTTTAAAAATACTAAAGTAATAGCTTTAGATAGAGATATTGAGAGTGAAAAAATTGCTGATCAAATCAAAAAAAATTTTGAAAATAGATTTATTTTTAAAAATATAAAATTTAGTCAGTTAACAAATTTAAAACTAAAAGATAATGATATTAAAGGTATAATTTTTGATCTTGGATATTCTTACACGCAAATAAAGGATCCCAATAAACGGTTATCATTTGACTCTTCTGGGGATTTGAATATGCAATTGGGATTAAACAGCTATTCAGCAGAAGATACAATAAATAAACTTAATGAAAAAGAATTAGAAAAAATATTCAAATTTTTTGGTGAAGAAAAAGATAGCAAATATATAGCAAGAAACATTTGTAAAGATAGATTAAAAAATAAAATTGATACACAAATGTTAGTTAAAATTATTGATAAATCTAAAAAAAGAACAAATTTTAAAATTCATAATTCGACTAAAGTTTTTCAAGCACTTAGAATATTTGTAAATAAGGAAGTAAGCGAATTAATTTTTGGGCTTATAAATGCTGCTAAAATTTTAAAAAAAGATGGAGTTTTAGCTGTTGTTACTTTTCATTCTTTAGAAGACAAGATTGTAAAATACTTTTTTAAAAGTCTTTCTGAAAACAAAAGTATTTCAAGATATACGCCTGTTACAGCACAACCCGAAACTCTATTTAATTTAATTAAAAAAAAACCAATCATTCCTTCAGATACTGAAAAAAATGAAAATCCACCATCAAGATCTGCAAAATTAAGATATGTAGTCAAAAAAAAAGATTTTTATAATTTTGATACAGATATTGAAAATAAATTTAAAGATTTAATTGAAATTGAGAATTTTGGAGACAAACTGTGAAAAAAATATTCTTAGTTTTAGCTATTTTTTTGTTAGTTCTTTCAACTAGTATTATTAAAAATACCACAAAAAAAATTGAAGAAAAAATATTTACAACTAAAGAAAATATAAGAGTTTTAAAATCCGAATTCGAAAATATTTCACTAGAATATGATTATCTTAGTTCAGCTGATAAGTTATTAGAATATCAATCTTTATATTTTGAGGATGAATTAATTCAAAAAGATATAAAAGAAATAAAAACTTACAATATTTCAAGAAAAAAAAAAAAAATTAATGATTTTAAAATAATTAAAGAACAATGAACAAGTATAAATCAAGATTAACTATAGAAGAATATAAAAATGATTTTACTTTTAGGAAAAAGGAAAATAGCTTAAATATTGAATTTAATCGTGTAGCATTTATTTTCTTTGTTTTTTTTATTATTTATTTAATTTATGCTATACATTTAATCCATTTAGGTTCTCGTAAGAGTAAATTAGAAAAAATAAATAATTTTCCAATATCTAAAAATCAGCTCTACCGAGCAGATATCATCGATATTAACGGCAATTATTTAGCAAAGACCGTTAAATCAATTGATATTGGATTAAAATCTTCAGACGTTATTAATAAAAAAAAATTACTTCTTAGTTTAAATATAATTTTTCCTAATAAAAATTTTCATGAAATTGAAAAAAAAATAGAAAATAAAAATTTTTTTTATTTAGAAAAAAAAATTTCAGAAGAAAATTATGAAAAAATAATGAAATTAGGGGATAAATCTTTAATTCCAGAAGAAAAAGTCTTGAGGATATACCCTCAAAAAAATCTTTTTAGTCATGTTTTGGGCCAAATAGACGATGATAACACAGGTATTTCTGGATTAGAAAAATCTTTAAATGAAGATCTTAGAAAATCTGAAAATCCAATTAAATTAACGGTAGATAAAGATATTCAATTTTTAATTAGAAAAGAATTAATAAAATATCAAAAAATATTTAAAAGCAAGGGTAGTGCAGCCATCTTAATGAATGTTAATAATGGTAATATTCTGTCATTAGTTTCCTTGCCAGATTTTAATCCAAACGAAAGGCAAAATATTACTGATGTAAATTATATTAATAGAGTAACCAAAGGGACATATGAACTAGGTTCAGTTTTTAAGGCATTTACTTTTGCAAGCGCTTTAAACGAAAAATTAATTAAGCCTGAGACTGAATTTTTAGATTTACCAAAATCAATTAAATGTGACAGATATAGAATAGGTGAATATGATAATGAGATACCATCAGACTTAACAGCAGAGCAAATTTTAGTCAGATCTGGAAACATAGGATCCGTTAGAATTGCCCAAAAAGTTGGCCCAGAAAAATTTAAATTATTCTTAGAAAAAGTAGGAGTTTTAAGTCAAATTGATTTTGATATTGAAGAGGTTGCTCCTCAAAAAAATTATCATTTTGGCAAATGTAGATTAGCTACAGCATCTTTTGGGCATGGGGTTGCAACTACCATTCTTCAATTAGCAAAGGGTTATGCTGTATTATCGAACGGTGGTTATGATATTGAGCCAACATTGATTTATACGGAAAACCAAAAAAATAAAAAAAATAAAAAAATATTAAATGAAGGAATTTCAGAACAGGTTGTTAGTGCATTAAGAAAAATTGTGAATACAGAAGAAGGAACAGCAAAATTTGCAAATGTTCAAAATTTTGAAATTGGTGGAAAAACAGGAACAGCAGATCAACCTGAGGGAGGAGCATATTCAGAAGCAAAAATAAATACCTTTGCCTCCATTTTTCCTACCTCAAATCCACAATTTGTTTTTGTTGTTATGTTAGATACTCCAAAAAAATCTAAAGATTATTATTACAAATATAGACATCGAAAAGGTGGCTGGAAAGGAACACTTTACAATACTGCTGGATGGACATCAGTTGAAGTAACTGGGAAAGTAATAGATAAAATTGGGCCTATTTTAGCCACAAAATATATAGAGGTTAACTAATCATGCTTCTTGGAAACTATTTTAATAAAATTAATAAAAATTATAAAAATTTCTCATTTAGAGGAATCTCATTTGACACTAATAACATAAAAAAAAATCAAATATTTTTTGCTATTAAAGGGAACAATGCTGATGGCAATAAATTCATTCCAATTGCAATTAAAAAAGGTTCTAAAATTATTGTAACTGAAAGAAAAGTTAAACAGCTACAAAATGGAATTTTGTTTATTCATACAAAAAATGCTAGAAAATTATTAGCTGAAATTTCTTTCAAGATTTATAACAAAAAACCAAACAATTTAATTGCTGTTACCGGAACAAATGGAAAATCATCAGTTGCAGATTTTTATTATCAAATATTAAAATTAAATAATAAAAAAGTTGCTTCAATTGGTACTTTAGGAGTTAAATCAAAAAATACTAATTTAAATTTATCTAACACAACAATAGACTCTATCAAATTAGGGAAAATATTGACTAGGTTAAAAGGTCAAAAAGTAGAAAATATAATTATGGAAGCTTCTAGTCATGGTCTCAAGCAAAATAGATTAGATGGCCTGAAGTTTAATTCAGGCATATTTACTAATTTATCACAGGATCACCTTGACTATCATAAAAATTTAAAAAATTACTTAAAAGCTAAACTTTATTTATTTGAAACTTTGATCAAAAAAAGAGGGAATGTAATTATAGATCAAGCAATACCTGAATTTAAAAAAATAAAAAAAATTACAATAAATAAAAAATTAAAATTACATACACTTAATGATAAAAAAAATACTTTTGAAGTCATCTCTCATAGTTTTAGAGAAGAGTCTCAATTTCTTAAAATTAAATATAATAATTCAATAATAGATATAAATTTTAATTTAATTGGAAAAATACAATTAAAAAATGTTTTGATGGCAATAATTGCTGCAAAAAATAGTAATATAAGTTTAGATAAAATTTTAAATATAATTCCAAAATTGAAACCCGTAGAAGGTAGATTTGAAAAAATTGGTAAAATTAAAAATCTATCAAAAGTAATTCTAGATTATGCACACACGCCAGATGCATTGAAAACATGTCTTTTAAATCTTAGAGAACAATTTCCTAATAAAAAAATAACCGTATTATTTGGATGTGGAGGAAACAGAGATCAAAAGAAAAGATCGAAAATGGGTAAAATAGCTAGCAATTACTCAGATAATATTATCCTTACAAATGATAATCCAAGATTTGAAAATCCTAAAAAAATAAGAAGAGACATTAAAAAAGGTATTAAAAAAACTAAAATTATAGAAATTTCAAATAGAGCAATAGCAATATCAAAAGCTATTAAAAATTTAAATACTGGTGATGTTTTGTTAGTTGCTGGAAAAGGTCATGAAAAAACTCAAGATATTGGAAATAAGAAAATTTATTTTTCAGATAGAAAAATAATTTTAAATGCAATCAAAATTAAAAATTCAAATTTATCAGACAATTTAAAAATAAATGTAATTAAAGAAGTTTCTCAAATTCAAGAATTGTCACCCTCGATATCTATAAAAAGAGCAACAATTAATTCTAAAGAAGTTTTTAAAAATGATATTTTTTTTGCAATAAAGGGAAAAAAAAATGATGGAAACAAATTTGTTGGTCAGTCTTTTAAAAAAAAAGCGTCATTAGCTGTTGTAAATAAAATACAAAGTAAATTTAATAGAAGACGACAGATTAAAGTAAAAAATACATTAAAATTTTTAACTGATGTCTCAAAAAATTATAGAAAGGGTGTGGATACAAAAATAGTAGCTATTACGGGTAGCTGTGGAAAAACTACACTTAAAGAATTATTAGGCAATGTGTTAAGTAAAATTTCTAAAGTAAGTATTTCCCCTAAATCATATAATAATAAATTTGGAGTTCCTTTAAGTCTTTTTAACCTCAAACAGAATGACGAATATGGAATTTTAGAAGTTGGAATGGATAAAAAAGGTGAAATTGATTATTTGTCAAAAATTATAGAACCAAATGTGGGCGTCATAACAAATATAAATTATGCACATTCTAAAAATTTTAAAAATATAAAACAAATTGCCCTAGCGAAATCTGAAATAATTAACAACATAAGGCCAAATGGTTTTGTTATATTGAATGCCGATGATAGTTTTTTTGAGCTACATCAAAAAATTGCTTATAAAAAAAATCTAAATGTAATTTCTTTTGGTATAAAAAGTCAGAAAGCAGATATTAAGTTGATTGATGTTAAACAATTAGGAAAAAAATTTAAAATTAAGGTTAGTTTTATTAAAAAAAATAAATATTTTTTATTATCTAATGATTTTCAAAATAATATTTACAATGTTCTATCTGCATTAGCCGTTATATGTATTTATAAAAATATATTTAAATTACATAAGAATATTTTTCTAAATTTTAAAACTCCTAGAGGAAGAGGAGATCATTCTGTAATTAAAATGAACAATAAAAAGATAAATTTAATTGATCATAGCTACAATTCAAATCCTCTATCATTAAAATCAGCAATAAAAAATTATGATAAAATCGACTCAAAAAAAGCACATAAATATTTACTGATTGGTGATATGTTAGAGCTTGGCATTTATTCTAAAAAACTTCACCAATCTATTGCCCCATTAATAAATCAAACCAAGATAGACAAAGTATTTGTAAAAGGAAAAATGGCTTCATTAATATTTAAAAACATCTCAAAAGCAAAAAAAGGTAGAATTTTAGTTAATAAATCACAAATTATTGAATTGTTTAGAAAAGATTTAAACAATAATGATTATTTATTGATGAAAGCCTCACTTGCGACAGGTTTCAACAATATAGTAAAAGACCTGAGAGGAATAGATTAAATGTTATATCAATTTTTATTAAATTTTATTGATACTTTTGGATTTTTAAATGTTTTTAAATATATAACATTTAGAACAGGTTTATCTTTTTTTACTTCATTAGTCATAGTTTTGATTATAGGAGGCCCATTTATTAAATTTTTTTCAAATCAAAAAATCTTAAATCCTATTCGCGATGATGGACCTGAAGATCACATCGTTAAAAAAATTGGCACACCAACGATGGGTGGAGTAATAATTTTATTTGGATTGTTAGTGTCCGTATTATGTTGGGGAGATTTATCTAATATTAATGTTTTATTTTGTTTATATGTTGCTATTTCATTTGGTCTACTAGGAGCTTTAGATGATTATAAAAAAATTAAGCTAAGTAATTCTTCAGGAATGTCTTCAAAGTTTAAAATAGTTTATCAAATTATATTAGCAATACTAGGAGTTAGTTTTTTTGTTTATTTCGTGGATTATCAAGAGATAACTAATTTATATTTTCCATTTTTTAAAAATTTAATCATTAATCTTGGATGGTTTTTTATTCCTTTTTCAGTTTTTGTAATAATAGGTTCATCTAATGCGGTGAATCTTACTGATGGTTTAGATGGCTTAGCTACAGTGCCAGTAATATTGGTTGCAGCATGTTTTGCATTTATAAGTTATGTGACTGGAAACGTTGTATTTTCAAATTATTTGCAAATACTTTACATTGAAGGAACAGGAGAAATTTCAATTTTTTGTGGAGCAATCATAGGCTCATGTTTAGGTTTTTTATGGTTTAATGCCCCACCAGCTAAAATTTTTATGGGGGACACAGGCTCTTTATCTTTAGGAGGGTCTTTAGGTGCAGTGGGTATAATAACCAAACATGAAATTGTATTAGCAATTATTGGAGGTCTTTTTGTTCTTGAAGCTGTCTCAGTAATGGTTCAAGTGATTTCTTATAAGCTTACAGGTAAAAGAATTTTTAGAATGGCACCTATACATCATCATTTTGAAAAAAAAGGATGGCCTGAGTCAACTGTTGTTATCAGGTTTTGGATTATTTCGATAATTTTAGCGATGATAGGTTTGGCTACATTAAAATTAAGATAATGAAAACTAAAAATATTTTTTTAGGAAAAAAAATATTAATTTATGGTCTTGGCAAGAGCGGTGTTTCATCCTACAAATTTTTAAAAAATAAAGCTAAATTATATTTATTTGATGATAATCCTAAAAAAAAATTAAAATTTAATCAAAAACCAATCCTTTTTAGAGAAATTCAAAAAATAGATTTTGATATAATTATTATTAGTCCTGGTATCGATATTTCAAAATGTAAATTATCTGAGTTTTTAAGAAAGAATTTTTTAAAAATTTATACAGACTTAGATATATTTTATTCATTTTACAAAAATGAAAGTATCACTATTACAGGCACAAATGGAAAATCAACTACTGCTAAAATTTTATATGATGTTTTGTTAGATCAAAAAAGAGATGTAAGGCTTATTGGCAACATTGGAAACCCTTCATTATCTGAAAAAAAAATTACAAAAAATACAATCTTTGTAATAGAAGCATCTTCTTATCAGCTAGATTATAGCAAAATATTTAGATCAAAATATGCAATAATTCTCAATATAAGTCCTGATCATATTGAGAGACATAAAAGTTTAAGTAATTACATTAATGCAAAATTTAAATTATTGGAAACTCAAAGCAGAAAATCTATAGCTTATGTTAATAAAAATGATCAATTAATTAATAAAAAAATTAAAAGAAGTAATCTTAAACAAAAAATTTATAAAGTAGACACATCAATTATCAATAAGATATCAAAGCAACTTAATAATAAATATTTTTTTTCTGATGGATATAAACAAAATTTATCTTTCGTATTAAAAATTGCATCCAAATTAAAACTTAATAAAAAAAAAATAATTAAAACCTTGAATAATTTTAAAGGATTAAAATATAGGCAGCAAATTATATTTAATAACAAAAATTTAACTATAATTAATGACTCTAAGTCTACAAGTTTTTCATCTTCAGAAAATGCATTAAAAAATTTTGATGATATTTATTGGATTCTAGGAGGAATTCCAAAAAAAGGAGATAAATTTAAATTATCAAGAAAAGAGTGCAAAAACTTTAAAGCGTTTATTTTTGGAAAACATCACATGCAATTTAGTAAAAATTTAAAAAATAAAATAATTGTTAAAAAGTTTGCAAATATAAAAGTGGCACTTAAAAAAATCTTTTTAGAAATTAAAAATCAAAAAAATAAAAAAAATATAATATTTTTTAGTCCAGCAGGATCATCATTCGATAGATTTAAAAATTTTGAAGATAGAGGATATTATTTCAATCAATTAATTAAAAAATTTATATATGCAAAGCGATAGTTTATTTTATCAATTTTATTATCAGTGGTGGAAAAATTTAGATAAATCAATATTTCTGTTAATAAGTTTATTGTTTATAATTGGATTATTTTTTTCCCTGGTATCTACTTCTTTAATAGCTTCTGACAAACTGGATACTAATAGCTATTTCTTTTTTTTTAAGCATTTAATTTATGTATTAATTGGAATACTTCTTATTTTTATTTTTTCTTCATTAAACAATGAACAATTATTTAAATATTCAACGATCCTTTTCTTTATTTCTTTTATTTCTCTAGTTTTAGTTCCAATTATTGGTATTGAAGTAAAGGGCTCAAGAAGATGGATAGATTTATTTTTTTTACCACGATTTCAACCAATAGAAGTTTTAAAACCATTTTTAATTGTTACTTTAGCAATTATTCTTTGTAGCAATAAAACAAATATTTTATTCAAGTACTTATTATCAACTATTTTAATTTCTATAATTTCTTTACTTTTATTAATCCAACCAGATATTGGCCAAACATTTTTGGTAGTTTTTTCTTGGGCTGTTTTAATTTTTGCTTCAGGAATAAATATTTATATTCTTCTAGTAATTTTTTTGATTGGTGTAATTTTACTTACATATTTAATTATTTATGTTCCTAAGTTTGATTATATACAAGGTCGTATTTTTTCTTTTTTTAATAGAGAAGAAGGAACTCATAATTTTCAATCTGACAAAGCAATAGAATCTATTACAAGTGGAGGTTTTTTTGGAAAAGGTATTGGTGAAGGAACCCTTAAAAATAGAGTTCCCGAGGCACATACTGATTATATAATCTCTGTAATTTCAGAGGAGTTTGGAGTGGTAGCTATAATGTTAATATTGTTATTGTTCTTGATTTTTATTTATATGGTTTTTAAAAAAATTATTTATGAAACTAATGATAAAGTTAAACTAATTTTAATTGGTTCTATAAGTTTGATATTAATGCAAGCCACAATTCATATTGGAGTTAATATAAGATTATTTCCAACCACAGGCATGACCCTTCCTTTTTTGAGTTATGGAGGGTCGTCAATAATTAGCACATCAATAATGACAGGAATAATTTTAAATTTAACAAAAAGAAAAATAATCTAATAAATGAAAAAAAAAATTCTAATTTCTACAGGTGGATCCGGAGGCCATGTTTTGCCTGCAATAACAATTTATGATCATTTGAAATCTAGTTATGATATTATTATATCTACTGATCTTAGAGGGTTTAAATATTTTGAAAAAGAAAATTATAAATCTATTGTTATTAATACTCCAAAATTAAATAATTTAATCTTTTTTCCTTTTGCAATTTTAAAAGTTTTTTTTTTAACAATTAAATCTTTAATTATTTTAAAAAGGGAAAATATTTCAATTTTAATATCTACTGGTGGGTATATGTCATTGCCGATATGTTTAGCAGCCAAAGTACTGAGTATTAAAATTTTTTTAATTGAACCTAATATGGTTCTTGGAAGGGCAAATAAATTTTTTTTAAATTTTTCACAAAAATTAATTTGTTATTCAAAAAATTTAATTAATTTACCTAAGGAGTTTGATCAAAAAATATATACTATTAAGCCATTGATTAGAAAAAAATATTACGAATCAGAAATTTTTAAAAAAAAAGATAATTTATTCACAATAATAATTATTGGAGGCAGCCAAGGTGCAAAAATATTTGACAAACTTATTCATGAGTCACTTGTTAAAATTGCAAAAAAAATTTCATTAAAAATAATTCATCAAACTAGTGAAAAAAATATTGTCTTACTTAAAAATTTTTATTCAGAAAATAAAGTTATAAATAAAGTTTTCACTTTTGATCAAAATCTAAATGAACTTTTACAACAATCTGATTTATGTATTACTAGAGCTGGAGCTTCAAGTTTAGCAGAACTCTCTCTTTTTAAAATACCATTTATTGCGATACCATTACCGACCTCAAAAGATAATCATCAATATGAAAATGCTAAATTTTATAAGGATATAGATTGTTGCTGGATTATTGATCAAAATAGTTTTGATAAACAAAAATTTGAAGAATTATTGATAAAAATATCTAATAAAAAAGATGAATACTTAATAAAAAAAAATAATTTAGAAAAATTAAATTATCAAAATACTTGGAATAATGTTAATCAAAATTTATTAAAAATTTTTAATGAAAATTAAATTAGCAAAATCAGAATTGATACACTTTGTAGGAATAGGTGGTATCGGTATGAGTGGTTTATCTTTAATAATGAAGGGGAAAGGTTTTAAAGTTCAGGGAAGTGATATTTCTAATAATAAAAATATTGAAAGATTAAAAAAGGAAAAAATAAAAATATTTATTGGGCATAAAAAGCAAAATATAAGCAAAGCAACTATTTTAGTCATTTCTTCAGCAATTAAAAAAAATAATCCAGAGTTGATAGAGGCAAAGAAAAGGCAACTACCTATTTATAAAAGAGGAGAAATGTTAGCAAATATTGTCTCTCTAACAAAAAATATTGTTGTTGTTGGATCTCATGGCAAAACTACAACAACTTCACTAATAGCATCTATTTTTCAAGAAACTAAAATAGATCCAACAATTATTAATGGTGGCGTAATTAATTCCATTAAAACCTCTGCAAAACTAGGTAAAAGTGATTGGTCTATTTTAGAAGCTGATGAGTCAGATGGAAGTTTTGTTTATATTCCTCCAACCTATTCAATAATAACAAATATTGATAGGGAACACATGGACTATTATCATTCAATGGATGAGTTAAATAAATACTTCATTAATTTTGTAAATAAAGTCCCTTCATTCGGAAAATCATTTATTTGTTTGGATGATAAAAATAACAAAAATTTAATAAAAAATTTAAATAATAAAAATTTTTATACATATGGGTTAGACCTAAAATCAAATTTTTGTATTAGAAATATAAAACATTTTAAGGAATATTCTGAATTTGATTTAAAGACAAGACTGCCTAATAAAAAAAATCAATTAATTAAAAAATTTAGAATACCTTTATTAGGTACCCATAATATTAAAAATTCTGTTGCAGCAGCTGCTCTAGCTTTAACTGTAGGTTTACCTATATTAAATATAAAAAAAGGTCTAAAAAATTTTAAAGGAGTTGAAAGAAGATTTAATAAAATTTTTACTTTTAATAAAGTAGACTTTTTTGATGATTATGCACACCATCCAACAGAAATTAAAGAAGTGATGGATGGGGTAAATAAAGTTTATAAAGGTTTTGAAAAAGTATGTATTTTTCAACCTCATAGAATATCAAGGTTGAAGGATTTAAAAAAAGAATTTACTTTTGCTTTTAAAAATGCCGACAAAGTAATTTTATTTCCAATTTATACAGCTGGTGAAAAAATTAAACTTGGATTTAATTATTTAAATTTTGCAAAACAAATAATTAAAAATTCAAAAGTTCAATTATTTTTATTAGATGATAAATTTCAATTAGCAAAATATATAAAAAAAAATATTTATGGAAAAAAAATAGTTATAGGTATGGGTGCTGGAACTATTTCAACTTGGATGAGAGAGCTACCTAAATTATTATAATGAATATTGATTTAACACAATTGTTATTAGAATTTAGCAATAACCTTAAATTAGACTACAATCTTAAAAAAAAAAATTGGTTTAATATTGGTGGTAAAACTAAAATTTTTTATAAAGCTGATAATTTACAAGAATTACTCAAATTTCTTAAAAAAATTGAAAATAATGAAAAGATATTTGTTTTAGGAGGTGGTTCAAATACATTGATTACCGATAAAGGATACAATGGAGTTGTAATTAAATTAGCAAATAATTTTAATAATATTTCAATGTTTTCCAAAGAAATTATTATAGCTGGCAGTGCAGTTAGTGATAAATCTTTATCTGAGTTTGCAATGGAAAATAGCTTAGGAGGTTTTGAATTTCTTTCATGTATACCTGGTACTGTGGGTGGAGGTATAAAAATGAATGCTGGATGTTTTGAAAGAGAATTTAAAGATATTTTGATTTCAATTCAGGCAGTTGATAAATCTGGAAAAGTTTTAACTATACCGGTAAAAGATATTAATTTTAAATATAGAGACAGTGGATTGTCAGATAATCTTATTTTTTTAAGTGCTTCTTTTAGAGGTTTTAAGAAAGATAAAAATTTAATTAATAATGAAATGAAATTACTTAGAGAAAAAAAAGAACAAGCTCAACCAACTCGAATAAAAACTAGCGGAAGTACTTTTAAAAATCCAGTAGATCAGACAGATAAAAAAGTTTGGCAATTAATTAAAGATTCTGTACCACTTGAAAAGTCATTTGGAGAAGCATCAATTTCTGAAAAACACTGTAATTTTTTTGTAAATAAAGGTAATGCTAAGTTTGAAGATATGAAAAAGTTAATAGAATTTGTGACTGAAAAAGTTTTTAAAAAAACAGGAATAAAACTAAAAACAGAAATAAAAATTTTAGAATAAATTGAAAAAAAAAATACTTATACTTTCCGGTGGATTATCAAAAGAAAGATTAATTAGTCTTGATACAGGATTACAGGTCGCTAAAGAATTAAAAAAAAATCAATATAAAGTTAGAGTTGTTGAACCAGACAGTAATTTATCAAAAAGAATAAAAACATTTAAGCCTGATGTGATTTTTAATGCTTTGCATGGCCAATTTGGAGAAGATGGATACATACAAACTATTCTTGAGAGATTTAGGATTCCTTATACACATTCTGGCGTTATTGCTTCATCTATTGCAATGGATAAAGAGATTTCAAAAAAAATATTTATTAAAAATAAAATAAGAACACCGAAATTCTTTACATATATGTTTAATAAAAAAAAAACAGATTTATTAAAAAAAATAAAATCGCAACTAAAGTTTCCTGTAGTAGTTAAGCCATTGAATGAAGGTTCAAGCGTGAATGTATTTATTTGTAATAAGGAAAATATATTTAAGATTTTAAGCTTACTTAAAAATTATAAAAAAATTATGATTGAAGAATTTATAGGTGGAAGAGAAATTCAAGCTGCAATTATGGGAAATAAAAAATTAGGAGCGATAGAACTTAAACCAAAAAGGAAATTTTATGATTACCAAGCAAAATATAATACTAATGCAAAAACCCAACATATTATTCCTGTAGATTTACCTAAAAAAAAATTAAATGAAGTTATGAAAATAGCATTAAAAGCACATAAGATAATAGGATGTAAGGGAGTAACACGATCAGATTTTAAATTTTATAAAAATAAGTTTTATTTGTTAGAAATTAATACTCAACCAGGGATGACCAAATTATCTCTTGTACCAGAAATAGCAGGTTATGTTGGCATAAGTTTCAAAAAGTTAATTGAATGGATTATAAAAGATGCATCAACGAAAAGGTAAAAAAATCTTTATCTATTTTTTTTTGTTACTTTTAGTAGGTTCAATTAATAATATTAATTTAAATAATTTAAAATTTGGAGAAATAAAAAATATTAATGTAATTGGATTAGAAGAAAATGAAAAATTAATTTTTGTAAAAGAAATAAAAAATTTAGATTTAAAAAATATTTTTCAAATCAAATCAGAAGAAATTAAAAATCAAATTAATTCAAATAGCTTAGTTGAAAAATTTGATATTTATAAAAATTATCCTTCTTCTCTTAATATAAATATTAAAAAAACTAAGTTTTTAGCAAGAATAAATAAACAAGGAAAAATATATCTTGTAGGCTCTAATGGGAAATTTTCTAAAAATGAATTTTTAAATAATCAATTACCTTTTATTTTTGGTAAACCTGAAATTAATGAATTTTTAAATTTTAAAAAAATTATTGATAAATCCCAATTTTCATTTGATAAAATAAAGAATTTGTATTTTTTTTCATCTAAAAGATGGGATATAGAATTTAAAAATGGGTTAATAGTTAAGTTGCCTGAAAATGATATTCCAGCAACATTAAGTTTAGTATTTGAATTTTTACGAAATAGTGACTTAAAAAGTATTAAGATTGTTGATGCAAGAATCAAGAGTCAAATTATTTTAAATGATTGAAGAAATTGATATCGAAACTTATCTTTTTATCTCAAAGGATAAATTTCAACTTTTTATATTTGATAAAAAAAAATTAAAAAATTTGTATAATGAAGCTTACATACCAGATAGTGAATTTAATTTTCATGATACCTCTAGTCTTTCAAAATTTCTTGATGAAAATATTTTTAAAATTGAAAAATTAACTGGTCATTTTATCAAAGATATAATTCTAATTATAGAAAATGATAAAAATTTAATTATTGATGTTGGTATTAAAAAAAAAAATTATGAAAATTCTATTAACCAAAAATTTTTGGAAAATAGTTTATCTGAACTAAAAGATTTATTTCAAGAGAGTTTTCAGGATCAATTAATTATGCATATGGTTGTCACAAATTATATTATAAATGAAAAACAATATTCTTCATTTATAAGAGATATAGCTAGTGATCATTTGTACTTGGAGGTAAATTTCAAAACTATTTCAAAGGATTTAGTTTCTTTGATGAACAAAGTTTTAGAAAAATTTCAAATAAAGATTAAGTATTTTGTCAGTGGTAATTATTTGAAGGAGTTTTTTAGTCATAAAAAAATTGAATTATCAGAAATGGCTTTCAAATTAAAAAATGGTGAGAACCAAAACGAAGTTATAGTGATCCCAAAAACTATTGAAAATAAAGGTTTTTTTGAAAAATTTTTTCAACTATTCAGTTAGAATTGTTTTTTCTGGTAATATTAGTTGTTTTTGAATTTATAAGGAATCAAATTAAAAGTTTGATGTGTCTTATCTTACTCAAAAAACAGTTAAAAGTGATGTTGTATTCAAAGGCGTCGCTCTTCATAATGGTTTAGACGTAAATATATGTATCAAACCAGCTAACCCAAACTTTGGAATTGTATTCAAAAGAGTAGATTTAAAAGCAAATAATCTTGTTTATCCAAGTTTTATGAATGTTACTAATACAGATTTAAATACCACAGTTGAAAATGATTTTGGTGTTAAAGTATCTACTATTGAGCATTTAATGGGGGCATTATTTGGGCTAGGAATCGATAATGCATTAATTGAAATTGACAATGAAGAAGTTCCTATACTTGATGGTTCAGCGAAGGAATTTATCCATAAAATTATATTAGCTGGAATTAAAGTAAGTAATGCGCCTATAAAAATTATTAAAATTAATAAAAAGATTGAGTATGAAGATGGTGGGAGATTTATTTCAATTCAACCTTCTACACTTAGCCTAGATATAGATTTTGAATTAAAATATGATAATGAACTTATTGGCAATCAAAGGAATAAAGTTAAAGTTTATGAAGATGATTTAACTGATGTTTATGACTCAAGAACTTTTTGTTTATTTGAAGATATTGAATTTATCAAAAAAAATGGACTTGCCAAAGGTGGAAGCTTAAATAACGCGGTAGTTGTTAAAGGTAAAGAGGTATTAAATCCTGAAGGCTTAAGAAACGAAAAAGAATTTGTTAACCATAAAATTTTAGATTGTATAGGAGATTTGTATACTTCTGGATATAGAATTGTAGCTGGCATTATATGTTCTCAAGGTGGTCATTATTTAACAAATCAATTACTAAGAAAAGTATTTCAAAATAAAGAAAACTTTTCGATTTTAGAAATTAAAGAAAAAAATCTACCTCATACTTTAATAAATAGAAATTTATTAAGATCTATAGCATAATTGTTAAAGATAACTTTAAAATTATTCACTAAATAAGTATAATTTTTACATGAAAATAAATAATATTTTTTTAATATTGGCAATTGCAATTGTTTCTATTTCTTGTTCAAAGGATACAAAAAAAATCTCGGTTATTAATGAAAAAAATTTAGATTTACAAGTACTTGAAGCCTATAAAGAAGGAATGAAATCTTTAGAGGAAGGCGATGTTCTATTTGCAGCAAAAAAATTTAATGAAGCAGAAATATTATTTCCACAGTCGGAATGGGCTCCTAAATCTGCATTGATGGCAGCTTATTCTTATTATCGGCAAGACTATTATGGAGATGCAATAGCAGAATTAAAAAGATTTATGAAGATTTATCCAAAACATAAAAATTTAGATTATGCTTATTATTTATTAGCTATTTCTTATTATGAGCAGATAGTTGATGAAAAAAAGGATTTACAATCAATCAAAAATGCAAAACAAACATTCGATATAGTTATAAAAAATTTTCCAAATACTGATTACGCTATAGATGCAGAATTTAAATTAGGTTATGTAAATGATATTATTGCATCAAAAGAAATGTATATTGGCAGATATTATTTTGATAAAAAAAATTGGATTCCTGCAATAAATAGATTTAGAACTGTAATAGACAAATATGAGACCACAATATATACAGAAGAAGCACTACATAGATTGGTTGAAGTTCATTATATTTTAGGTCTTGAAGGCGAGGCAATGAAATATGCAAAATTATTAGGCTATAATTATCAATCTTCAGAATGGTATGAAAAATCATATATGGTTTTTAATAAAATGTATGAGGTAAAAAGAAAAGAAAGAAGCAATAAAGATAAAAAAAAAAATAACATCTTTTTAAGAAAATTTAAATCTCTACTAGATTGAGATGAATAAGAAAAAGATTGAAAAAATATATAAAGAAAAAATCGAGTTAATTGAGGGTTATAATAAGTTTTACTACGAAAAAAGTAAGCCAATAGTTTCAGACAAAAATTACGATGAATTAAAAAAAGAAATTTTACTTTTAGAAAAAAATTATAAGTTTTTAAAATTAAAAAATTCCCCATCACAAATTGTAGGTTATAGACCTTCAAAGAACTTTAAAAAAGTAGTTCATAGAGTTCCAATGTTATCCTTAGCAAACGCATTTAATGAAGAGGATCTATTAAATTTTGAAAAAAAGATTTTAAATTTTTTATCTCAAAATAATGATTTTAAAATTTCTTATAGTGCAGAGCCAAAAATAGATGGAATTTCTGCATCACTGTCATACAAAAATGGAAAATTTTTAACAGGATTATCTAGAGGTGATGGAAAAGTAGGAGAAGATATAACAGCTAATCTAGCAACAATAAAAGATATTCCAAAAATAATTTTAGCTAAAGATTTTCCTGAAGAAATTGATATTAGAGGTGAGGTTTTTATTCAAAATAGCGACTTTGAAGTTTTAAAAGAAAAGTTTGCAAATCCACGAAATGCAGCTTCTGGTTCTTTAAGACAAAAAAATCCAAAGTTTACTGAAAGAATTCCTTTAAAATTTATTGCATATACTTTTGGTTTTCAAAAGGGATTAAAAATAAAAAATCAAATTGAATATTTAAAAAAACTAGATGAATGGGGCTTTAAGATCAATCCTTTTAATAAGCTAATTACTGGAGTGGATGACTTATTAGCTAATTACAATAAATTAGAAAAAAAAAGACAAGAGATAGATTTTGACATAGATGGAATTGTTTACAAAATTAATGACTTTAAACTTCAAAATAGATTAGGAAATGTTACCAACGCACCAAGGTGGGCAATTGCTCACAAATTCTCTTCTAATAAAGCAGTATCCAAAATATTAAAAATAGAAATTCAAATTGGAAGAACTGGTGCACTGACTCCAGTTGCTAAAATTAAACCAGTAAATATTGGGGGAGTAGTAGTTTCTAATGCTACTTTACATAATGAGGATGAAATTTATCGAAAAGATATTAGAGTTGGAGATACAGCAACTGTAGAAAGAGCTGGAGATGTAATACCTCATATATTATCAGTTGACCTAAGAAAAAGATCCAAAGATAGTCGAAAGTTCATATTTCCAATTAAATGCCCATCTTGTGGATCAAAAACAATAAAAGAATTTAATTCTATTACAAAAAAAAATGATGCAGTTAGAAGATGTTCAAGTGAAGGTTATTTTTGTGAAAAAATCTCAATTGAAAAATTAAAACATTTTGTTTCAAAAGAAGCATTCAACATTGATGGCTTTGGCAAAAAAATTGTTGAGAACTTTTGGAAATTAAAGTTAATAAAATTTCCACAAGATATTTTTAAATTAGATTATAATAAAATTGAAAGTTTTGAAGGTTGGGGTAAATTATCTGTCGAAAACTTAAAATATTCAATAAATGAAAAGAAAAATATTTCATTAGAAAGATTTATATTTTCATTAGGAATTAGACATATAGGTTTAGAAAATGCGAAATTATTATCTAAGCATTTTATATCTTTCGCGAATTTTAAAAATTTATCAAAGGATAAAAGATTTGACGAATTATTGAATATAGATGGTATTGGTGAAACACAAGTAAATTCAATTAAAATTTTTTTTATAAATAATACTAACAATAAAATATTAAATGAACTTGAAAAAGTATTAATTATTAAAAATGTTGAAACTCAAAAACAAAATGGTCAGCTTAAAGGTAAAACATTTTTAGTAACAGGAAAATTAAATGGAGTTAGCAGAGCAGAGGTCAAATCTCTTATAGAGGAAAATTCAGGTATCACCGTAAGCAGTGTTTCAAAAAAACTTGATTATCTTATCGTTGGCGAGAAACCAACAAAAAGAAAAATAGAGAGTGCTAAGGACCTTAAGATAAAACTAATTGATCAAAAAGAATTTTTAAAATTACTAAACAAAACTAGCTAACCATCTTTTTTCATTTTGATTTAAATATTTTGATATTTTTGCATAGACATCTAGATGGTATTTAAATAAGTAGTTTTTTTCAGATTTATCAAGTAATTCAAAATTGATTAAATCTTTTTCAATTGGAGCCATTGTTAAATTTTCAAAGAAAAGATTTTTATTTTTTCTATTTACATAAACCAGATTTTCAATTCTAATTCCAAATTTATTTTCTTTATAGTAACCAGGTTCATTACTTAAAATCATACCTTCTTTTATTTTAACAGTATTTATTCTTGTAATAGATTGAGGCCCCTCATGAACATTGAGAAAAAAACCTACTCCATGACCAGTTCCATGTTCATAATCTAAATTACTTTTTTTGAGAAATTTTCTAGCTCTTTTGTCAATTTTTTTACCTATATTATCTTTATTTAAATTGGTTTTGGCTACAGCTATGTGACCTTTTAAAACTTTTGTAAAAATATTCTTTATGTTTTTACTTTGATCAGAAAAACAAATTGTTCTTGTTACATCTGTTGTTCCATACCTATATTGACCACCTGAATCACATAGAAAAATATCATTTTTATTTATTGTTCTGCAATTTTCTTTTTTTGCACGATAATGCACTATAGCCCCATTCTTTCCTGATCCAGCTATAGTATCAAAACTAGGGTAAAGAAAATTTTTATTCATTTTTCTAAACTTTTCTAATTTTTTTTCAGCATCTACTTCTGTAATTTTTTTTTTATTAATATTTTTAATCCAATATAAAAATTTTGTTAAAGCCACACCATCCAATATATGAGCTTTAATTGTGTTGTTGATTTCTATTTTATTTTTAATTGATTTTAAAAGATAGGTTGGATCTTCTCTGCTAATAATATTAAATTTAGATTTAATTAAATTTTCATAAAACATAGAGCATGATTTGTCATCTATAATAAAATTTATACCTTTAAACTGTGGGATTTTATTTGGAAATTTATCGATATCTAAAAATTCATTTTTTTTAATTATTTTATGTTTAATAAGACTCTTGCATTTTTTTAATTTACTTAACAACAATATTTTTTTTGTTTTACTTATTATTAATCTAGAATTAGGAATTGGGCTATTAGGTCCATCATTACCTCTTATGTTCAAAATCCAAGCAACATTTTCTGGAGCACTTACAAATATATAGTCCGAATTATTTTTTTTGAGATAATTAGATAATTTATTAATTTTAGAATTACTACTTTCACCAACTATATTCTTATCAAGAGAATAAAAAGGAATAGATGAATTAATTTTTTTCTTTTTTATTTCATCAATTAGATTTTTGTTAATAATTTTAATTTTATTATATTTTATAAAATAATTTTTGATTTGAGTATTGGTAAATAATTTTGGATCAATGCCGAGAGTTAGATTTTTAAATAAATTGCAATTCACTAATTTTTCAAATCCAAAAATTTTGAAATTTTTACCACTTTCGATTTTACTTTGGATTGTGTATCTACCATCTGTAAAAAGATAGTTTTTTCTTTTTAAAATTATTGCTAAACCTGCAGATCCACTAAAATTTGAAATAATTTTTAAACGATTTATTTTTGAGTATTCTGTAAAATAATCATCATTTTTTGGCACAACGTAGCCATCGATATTATATTGGTTAAATTTATTTCTAAGTTCTCTAATAAAATTCTTCATTTTATTCTTTTTTGATATCTTAACCAACCAGGACTTCTAGTGCTTTCCTCAAATTCAAAATCTTGATTAAATTCAAAATTATCATCAGTATTGTTTTCTTCATCAAAAAATGAATTTTTTT
>Ga0315315_10001279_pt1 | contig 22923 bp, 18 predicted proteins | sample M140m3416metaG_FD_203699 | JGI IMG/M metagenome (GOLD analysis project Ga0315315, IMG submission 203699) | Ammonia-oxidizing marine archaeal communities from Monterey Bay, California, United States - M1 40m 3416 | ecosystem: Environmental > Aquatic > Marine > Intertidal zone | place: USA...
GCGGGTGGCGATTCCCGCTGACAATACCGCCAGTGGAGCGGTAGCGGCGACAAGAGCGACCACGGCCATCAACAGGTAACCATTCGTGAATCCATGAGGAGTTCCATCGTAACGAGCGATCAAATAGGGCCCCACAGCACCCACGCCAAACCCCATCATATTACTGAATCCGAAACCGAAACTCCGGCGGCGAACGGACATGAATTCGGCCACCAGTGCATTGTATAGCGGCTGATTCATAAAATGGAAGAATGCCCACACGCCGGCGGCGAGTATGCGTGAGGTACCATCGGCATAAGCCATCCAGATGAGTAATGGAGCGTTTGATGCGTAGACCATTGCCAGTTGGATTGGCAGAATCCGTGCCACGGCGAGGCGTCCGGCCGTCCATTGCCCGGCTGCTCCACACATCAAAGCGGCAGCAGCTGCTAAGTTTCCGGCAGATGCTTCTGCACCTCCCAGAAAAAGTCGCAGCGCTTGTGATCCTTGCAGATACCGCGGCAAAAAATGCAGTACTCCGCTGTAGATCAGACCACTTGCAGCAGCAGAGAAGAGCAGCAAAAGATAAGGCATCCACTGAAAATGATGGGTCTCGCTCTGGCGGATGAGACTTTCCGGAGACTTCACGGCCGGGTGCAGGAACCAAATCAGCAATGCCCCTAAGCCGGCGCTGATCGCCGCCAGTAGCAGATAGTATTCCTTCCATGCACCAGCATGAAGTGTGAGAACCAGTCCGGCGAGAAACGGGGCAGATGCAATTCCCATCGACCCGAAGATTCCGTGAATCCCCAATGCCCGAGCTCGATTTGCGGGTGTCGTGGCGTTTGCCAGCATTGCCAGACCGGCGGGATGATACATACTTGCACAGGTACCCAATCCGACAAGTAATATGTAGACTGTGCTCACGTCGGTGGCCGCAGAAAAACCGGCGCAAATGACAGCAGCCCCCAGAAGGTAGAGGACAAGGATCCGTTTTTCCCCCAAGCGGTCAGCCAGCAATCCGGCAAAGATGGCTCCCAGACCATACGGAAGTCGCAGAGCCAGTCCCAGCCACGAAGATTGTTTCAGGCTCAGTTCAAAATCCGTGGAAATCACCTGCTCAACACTTGCAACGGATTGTTCTAAAAAATGAACAGTTGCGTGAGCAGATGATACAAGCAGAATAACAGCGACAAGGCTGGAAGAACGTGACACGAAAAGGGATCGATGCAAAAGACAGGCGATTAGTGGGGCCGGAGTCTATCGCGATTGTCCTGTTGATCCCACTGCTGAGTTGAACGCCGGAAAACTTTACCGACTCTGCTGGCATACGCAGGCAGGCAGCGGCTCGGGATTCACCGACGATTCTCATACCAAATTACGCCAAGGCCATCGCGTTCTTTGCAGGTCAGAACATCCATGGCAGGTGGCCCTGGGGCTGTAGAAAACGATCTGTCGTCCCGGTGGCGTTTTGTAAACCTCCAGGATTCCAGTGAACAAAAACCGACCTGTATCTTAACCTCACAGCAGCTGACTACGTCCAAATATCCATCGGCATCGGCAAAGACGGCATCCTCTGGAGCGGCCACGATACCAACCTTCTGTCATTGCCCATGGCTTGCGGACGAAATCAGATTCCGGACAAACGTAAATCCGAACAACCCCGCTTTCCTCCCAACCGATTGCGATATCAAGACGTCCATCGCCATTGACATCTGCCACACGGATTCCATCCGCTCCCTGCGAAGTCTTTCCCAATGGTATAGCGGGGCCAGTTGGCTGCCGTTGAGGACACCGAAGGCAGGCCGCAGGCTCCGAAAAGAGCCAACGATACGAGGCAACGGCAAGCGATGGTGTGGTGAATGATAAACCAGGGCCAGAATTGTGGCCAACGCATAAAAACATTCACAAAAGGGCGGAGTCAGCAAAGTAGAAGGGAGATTCTGGGTGGAATCCAGTGAGAAGATTTACCACAATGAAATACTCAATTTGGGCGGATTGGATACCGCCTTGTACCTCAGACGTGAGGTAAACGGGATCATGATGACCGACCTGTCCACTGAGTTCAGACTACTCATTGCCGATGATAACTCATCGTTCCGTCAAACCGTGCGCGAAGTGCTGGAACGCCGCTTTCAATTTGAAATCAGCGAAGTGAGCTGCGGCGAAGAGGCTGTCGATTATGTTCAGGAATGTCAGATCGATATTGTGCTTCTGGATATGCACATGCATCACATGACGGGACTTGACACAATTCGAGTCCTTAAAGACATGAATGCACTGCGACCGTGCATCCTCATTACATCCGATGACAGCGACGATCTGCGTCGCGACGCTTTCGAAGTCAACGTGCATTCGGTGCTTCAGAAACCTGTTCGTCGTCAGGAACTCGTAACTACTGTGTCGCTGGCACTTCACGATGCCTACGACGAGCCACTCTCTGATGATCTTCTTGCGTAAAGCGTCTCTCACTGCTGCGTCAGGGAAGGATCCCCTTGTGAACTCGTATTGCGTGAGCACCTGTCGATTGCTGATTCTGTGTATGCTGGTTTTGAGCAATGTCAGCGGATGTGGTGATTCAGAGACTCAGTCACCGGCAACTGCAGAGCAGTCAGTGACTGTCATTGATGCTGCGTCAACAGAATCCAGGGAACATCCGCTTACGGCTGTAGGTTTGCTACCGAGTACAGCCCGTAGCAAAAATCCGCAATCACGACGACAGGACGAAGTGTGGGTGGATGATGACGGCAACCGGTTTATTGGACGTGTTCCATACGACGTCTTCTTTGATCATCCCCTTTCCGTTGCATCCAACGGTCAACCATTGGGCGGAATGCAAAGTGCGACAACAAGCAGCACTCCATCACCGCAGCGAAGTGCATCAGCGGAAACAAGCCTGCCTGTGACTACGCTCCCTCTTGCGGCTGCACCGACAGACAACGGATGGTCATCGGTTTTGCCGGCTGCCGCCTTGGAATCCGAAGTGAAGGCAGTTCGGAATTTCCTGAATCAGAAGTTGCGATCGGTTGGCAGCTACAACTCCTCCGTCACTATGATTCCAGCGAAAGCGGCTACTGTTGCGTTACTGGCCGGAATTGCCGTTGAGCACACCGATGGCTTGTCGTGGAAAGAAGATGCACTGTACATTCGTGATCTTGCGGCGAGTATGAACGGCAGCGTTCTGCAGCGAGGGCCCAAAGATCAGCGGCGATTGCTGGGACTATTCGAAAATCTGGCGGATACATTGAATCGCTCTCGACCTTCAGGACTTAATGAACCGGATCCGGAGACGACACTGGCTGACGTTGCCGCAATGAAATTGGTGATGGTTCGGATGGATGAAGCCGAACAGCGGTTGAGAACAGAGGTGAATGAATCGTCCTTTACATCCAGTAAAGAGATTGTTCAGCACGAAGCCTCCATACTGTCCGGACTCATGCAGGCGATGACGACAGAATCCTACGGCTACGCAGATGACCCCGAGTTCAAGGAGATGGCTCAAAAAATTACAGATTCAGGGACGGAAATGCGTGGCGCCGCCGATCGTGGAAACTTCAAAGACTTTGAGCTCAGTTTGTCTCGAATTGCAGGCAGTTGCCAGGCATGCCACCGGGAATACAAAAGCCACTGAGGCTCAATGTCATACGTACAGTCCTTGTGAGAATCACGTTACTAACCTAGTCTTCTCACTCAACTAAACATGATCGAACGTGTTTCATAAGTTTCTGTGTTGACCGGAATGGATGCTGGGATGACTGATCAGGCGAATCGATTGATCGACTGGCTGCTTCCACAACGGTGCCTCCTGCTGGGAGTTGCAGGGACTGGGATGCGGGCGCTTACAGAGATTCTGCAACAGGCCGGTCACATTGTTTACGGATCAGACGTTGTCTATCAAACTGGCAACCTGCCCGAAGGACAAACAGAAACGGAATTACCTGTTCCCGATGTTCGAATGCTAGCGTGGAACGGTATATCGAGACCAGATGCAATTGACGTTTGTATTTGCTCACCCGCAGTTCCTGAAACTGCGCCTTTGTATCTTTGGGCGCAACGTCAATCGATCCCGATCATGTCGCTGCACGCCACAGTGGGGGCTCTGTTCGCCGATCGGTCTCAACTTTGCGTCACCGGTACGCACGGCAAGAGTACGACATCCAGTCTCCTTGCTTGGCTTCTCAACGAAAGCAATCGAAATGCAGGTGTCTTCATCGGAGCTCCATTGAATACATCGGCTGCGACAAAAGCAGCAATCCGCGGTGGGTATTACGGAGGGGGCGATGTGGCCGTCATTGAAGCCTGTGAATTTGACCGCTCATTTCTGAACTTAAAACCTCACCACGTGATTCTCAACGGAATTGATGGTGATCATTTTGACTGTTTCAGCAACGCTCAGGAGGAAGATGCTGCTTACCGGAATTTTCTGGAATTGCTGCCCTCGGACGGAACCGTATTTCTCAACGCCGCCTGTTCTCGCAGTTCGTCCCTTGTCGCCCAGGTGGGGACGGCATCCGTACAGTGGACTCTGAATGACCGTTCAGCGACGGACTGGAGCGGGGAAGTCTTGGATCACAGTTCGGAACGCATGACGGTCCGGATTCGCGGTAATAGACGGCATTTCGGCGATTTCCGAATCCCGCTGTTTGGGCAACATAATGTGGAGAATGTGCTGGCTGCGGTCTCAATGGCCAGCTTCCAGGGGCTTTCGGCTGCTCAATGCCAAAAAGCCCTCACCGGTTTCCCCGGGCTGAAACGTCGTTTGGAATTTCGAGGGGAATACCGGCAAATGCGAATGCTGGATGACTATGCACACCATCCAACGGCGGTTACAACGACCCTCCAGGCCGTGCGACAACAGTATCCTGAACATCGAATTCGAGTTATCTTTGAGCCGCACCAAATGATTCGGCTTCAACAATATGAGGATCAGTTCGTTCGGGCGCTGTCGATAGCTGACGAAGTCATCGTCTTTCCTGTCTTTCCTGCGAGAGAACAGGTTTCAGAGGCAAGATGCCATCGAATCAGTCAGCAGTTGGCTGCTACAATTCGTGAACAGGAAACCCCTGCCGTATTCGCTGACGGAGTGAATTCGGTTGTTTTAATAGTAGAACATACCGGCCAGCCTCAGGATTTGTTCCTGACTATGGGAGCCGGAACAGTGCATCGGATTCATGACGAAGTCCATCGACGATTTCAGCAACATTCTGCAGCGTGACCAATCGCTGGCGCCGTATACGTGGCTGCGACTGGGAGGGCCCGCAGAATACTTATTGACTCCCCGAACTGAAGCCGAGCTTCTGGAGGTTGTGAGATACTGCCTGACTGCCGAGATCTCTATTCGAATTCTCGGGGGTGGCTCAAACCTGTTGGTTGCAGACGAGGGCATTTCGGGCGCTGTTATTCGAATCACGGATTCGTTACTGAACAGCGTTGAAATTAAAGACCAGCGGCTGACAGCGGGAGGGGGAACTCAACTTTCTTATGCTGTTTCGGAATCTGTCCGTGCCCAACTGTCGGGACTTGAGGTGCTTGTTGGTATTCCCGGGACTGTTGGTGGGGCTGTGGTAGGTAATGCTGGTGGCAGACATGGTGACATCGGGGAGCTGATTCAATCAGTCACCGTGGTGGATCGCGACGGAAATATCGTCGAACGAACGGGAGATGAATTGTCGTTCTCTTACCGACGGAGCAGTCTGGACGATGTCCTTGTTCTCTCGGTAACTTTTCAGCTGAAAGCTGATCCATCCGATGAGCTGACGCGTCGAATGCGGAAAAACTGGATTATGAAGCGAGCCACTCAGCCGCTTGCAGATCAATCAGCAGGTTGTATTTTTCGTAATCCGCGAGGTCTCAGTGCCGGAGCACTTATCGAACAATGCGGACTCAAAGGAATGACATCAGGTCAGGCTCGAATCAGTAGCCGTCACGCCAACTTTATTGTCACAGGTGAAGGCTCTACGTCCCAAGATGTTGATCAGCTGATCTCACGCGTCCAGTCCGCAGTCTCCGAAAATTTTGGCGTCGAGCTGGATCTGGAAATCTGTCGCTGGTCGTAAAGAATCGGACGAAGCGATGACCACCGTAGGATCAATGCGGAAATCGTATCGGGTTTTGGTGATCTTTGGGGGCGACTCTCCGGAGCGAGCAGTCAGTCTGATCAGCGGGCCCGCTGTTGTGAACGCACTACGCGAAGCCGGTCATACCGTCGGGGCTTGGGATCCATCCGAAACAAGATCGGAAGACTTGCATCGCGGCGATTGGGATGTTGCATTCCCCATGCTCCACGGAACCAACGGTGAAGATGGAGTTATTCAGAGGACACTCCAAGAGATTGGCCTGCCCTGGATTGGTTGCTCAGCTGCCAGCAGCACGTTGACATTCGATAAGTCACTCACCCGAGAACGCCTGCAGCAATGCGGAATACAAGTGCCGCCCGGTCAAACAATTACTTCCTCGAAAGCTTCAGCACCACTCCAGTATCCAGTTGTCGTTAAGCCAGCCCGGCAAGGCTCCAGTATCGGTGTCACAATTGTCAATTGTGAGGCAGACTGGTTGCCAGCTCTTGCGAGGGCATTTTCACTGGGCTCCGATGTTGTCGTGGAAACATACATTGATGGTCGAGAAATCAGCGTACCGGTCGTCGACGGCACAGTATTGCCAGCGGTAGAAATTCGAGTGCCTGGTGGCTGGTACGATTATCATAGCAAATATGAAAGTGATGCTACGGAATATTGTGTTGCTGCTCTGGATCTGCCAGTCAACCTGAATGACGTAGCAGCAAAGGCCTGTGAAGCATGCGAAGCCGTCGGTATCCTGCGAGTGGATTTTCGAGTCGACAACACCGGAAAAATTTACGTGTTGGAAATCAATACAATTCCTGGCATGTCACCGCACAGTCTGGTTCCCATGTCAGTTGAGTCTACGGGGATGTCATTAGCTGACTTCTGCGACCGTCGCATCCAATACCGTATGAATTCTCTTTCTCCAGAATAGGTACCGCCTCACCTGATCTGAAGCTGCCCATAGGAAACAGAGTCGGGCAAACAAATTGATACCAAACAGTCTGGTCAAAGGTCAACAAGGATGGATTGAAGCAAATCGTAATGGTTTGTTCATACCAAGACGTCCAGTGCGCTCGCTGTAGCCTCGTAACTCACTGTTCCACTCGCTACCGTACTGCATACAGAGACGCTGTTTCGTCACCCTTTGTGTCCAGTGAGTTCGTTCTCCCGCAGGTTCTCGCGTGCGGTTGATTGGCGGTGGTCATTGAGTCTTAGGATCTGATTATCAGGAGCACTTGTCGCGAGAACAGGAAGCATGTCCGTGGTTAATTCGTCACTTAGTCGACCGACATTAGTTTTGAATCGAAGCTGGCAGCCTGTGGGTGTTTCCACTGTGGCGCGAACTTTAGTCAAAGTCTGGAATGAATCTGCTCGGATCGTAGACCCCGACAGTTTCCTGCAGCACGACTGGAGCGAATGGTCTCTTATCGAGCCCGCAGATGACGAACCATTTATCCAGACCCAATGGTTGCGTCTGAAGGTCCCCGAAGTCGTCACGCTGACGCACTACAACAAGACGCCGCACAACGTGGTGGCATTCAGCCGCCGCAATGTCTTTAAGCGTGATGCGTTTATGTGTCAGTACTGCAATTGCCGTCCAGGTAGTGAAGAACTGACGATTGACCACGTTCTTCCCCGAGCTCAGGGTGGTACGTCGACATGGTCGAACTGCGTGCTCGCCTGTGTCGAATGCAACCATCGTAAAGGTAATCGAACACCGGAGCAGGCGATGATGCCCTTGTGTCGTCGCCCTCGCCGTCCGATCTGGAGTCCTGCGTATGCTCGTAACCATGTCCGGCTGCAAAGCTGGTCAAAATTTATCAATGATGCGTATTGGAATCTCGAACTGGAAGAATAACAGCCCGTTTACGGAGCGATGGAAGAGCTGGCAATCAACTCTGTAACTGAGAGGTTCGCTCCTGCTCAGTTATCAGCGCAATCAGGATTTGAGCCTGATCCACTGTGAAGGATCGCGAGCGGCAAAAAATACCGAACCGCACCTCAGACTACCGTCCCAATCGGCTTATTGGCAGTTTCGATTCGGCAGGTTCTGCACTAATTGGTCGTATCGGACAGCCGGGCTCTTCGGAATCCGATAACAAGACCGCAGATTGACTCAAACGAGTGTAGGGAAGCCTAACAGGATGACCTATAAAACACGTTCCGGTTGGTTGAGGCTGTTTCGACGACGCAGGCTCAACCGGACTTCATCTGCCCGAATCTTCAAGTGTTTGAGTCGCTTTCATGCTCAATCGATCGCTTAACACTTTCGCTCTTCTTGCCCTGTTGACTGCTTCAGGTTGCTCACTGAACGAACAATACGTTCCAGCAAGTGAGCTCACTTCAGCACAACTTCGGTCTCAGGAGTTGTATGCTCAGTCTCAGGAGTTGTTGGCTGCCCGTGCCGGCGACCAGCAGATGATTTCAGGATTGCAGATGGAACAGCAGACACTCAGTCAGGCACTTGCCGACAGCATGAACCAACTAACAACAGCCAACGAACGAGTAGAAAATTTACTGACTGAACGATCTGAGCTGAAAGATCGTTATGCCAGTGCGATCGAAACACCGTACAACGATTCGCTTCATACCAATTACGGTGTAGAAATACCCGGCTTTGAATTCGATTCGGTCACCGGCCTTTACCGATTCATCGGAGACGTTCAGTTCGACCTGGGAAGCGCGGAGTTACGTCCTGAAACGATACCGATCCTCAAGGACTTCGTGGCATCGGCCAATAATTCTGCGGCAAACGGCAACCGTATCTTAATCGTTGGGCACACTGACGACTTGCGAATTGCCCGCGGCAGCACTGCCGTAAAGCATGCCACCAATTGGCATTTGTCGACGAACCGAGCTGATGCGGTCATCGTAGAGCTGAACCGTCTTGGCGTGGACGAAGAACGCATGGCAGCGATGGGATACAGCAAGTTCCAGCCCCTCGAGACAACTACCGATGACAGCGCGCGTCAGCGCAATCGTCGAGTTGAATTGTACCTGGTCCCAGCGGGCGGCCAGGTTGCTCAATGGAATCCAGTCAACGCCCTTCAGTAACTGTTTCAAAGCGAATCAGTTGTGGCAATTGATTCGACCGTAGCTGCCAGTTGCAACAGTTTCGATTCCTGAAACAAAGGAGCCTGAAACTGGATCGCGAGCGGCATGCCTGACTTGAGAGTTGCTGTCGGAACTGAGATCCCCGGGATTCCCGCAAGATTTGCACCGATCGTGTAGATGTCGGTTAGATACATTGCAAGCGGATCATCGGCTTTGTCGCCGATTGGGAATGCGGGAGTTGGGCTCACTGGTCCGGCGATCACATCGACAGTCTCAAATGCTGCGTCGAAGTCTTCTCGAATTCGTCGGCGAACCTTAAGGGCCTTGAGGTAATATGCATCGTAATATCCCGCAGACAACGCGTATGTTCCGAGCATAATTCGTCGTTTGACCTCCGCCCCAAATCCTTCACCCCGGCTTTGACAATACACGTCAGTCAGATCACTAAAGTCGTTCGCTCGATGTCCATAGTGGATGCCGTCGTATCGAGCCAGGTTGCTGGAAGCTTCACAAGGCGCAATCAGATAGTAGGTGGCGACACTGTATTTTGCGTGTGGCAATTTTACGGTAGTGACGATAGCTCCTCTTTTTTCCAAGGCAGCAATTGTTGTCTTCACCGATTCAGCAACTTCGCTGTCCAGCCCAGCTGTGAAATGTTCGTCGACAATTCCAATTCGCAGACCTTCAAGTGAGTTGTCCAGTTGGTCGGTATACTGCGGAACATCGTGTTTCATCGATGTGGAGTCACGTCTGTCGTGGCCGGCAATCGCCTGCAGCAGCAAAGCAGCACCGGCAGCGTCTCGAGCGAAGGGGCCAATCTGATCCAGTGAACTGGCGAAGGCCACCAAGCCATAGCGTGACACTCGGCCATAAGTCGGTTTGAGGCCGAGGCAACCGCAGAACGCCGCTGGCTGCCGGATGGATCCTCCCGTATCTGATCCCAACGCCAACGGCACCATTCCCGAAGCCACTGCTACTGCGGATCCTCCACTGGAACCACCGGCACTGTGCTCGGGATTCGACGGATTTCGTGATGGACCGTGGAAAGATGTTTCCGTCGACGACCCCATCGCGAATTCGTCCATGTTCGTGGAACCCACAATGATGCCGTCTTCATCTTCAATTCGTTCGACCACATGAGCGTCATATGGTGGACGAAACGATTCCAGCATCCGACTGCCACAGGTAGTCAGTGAACCTGTGCGGCAAATATTATCTTTCACTCCCAGCGGTAAACCGCCGAGCACACCAAGGGATTCGCCAGCAGCTCGGCGAGCATCAATCTGATCGGCACGTTTCAGAGCGCCCGTTTCGTCAATGTTAACGAAGGCGTTCAACTGAGGGTTCTGCAGACGAATCTGCTCAAGGCTCAATTGGACCAATTTGCGAGACGACAGGTCGCCGCTGCGAAGTTGAGTCATCAATTCAGACGTTGACAGAGAAAAGACAGAATCAGCAGGCATTGAAACGGGTTCCAGGCAGCAGGAACAAGTGAGTCAGGCGAAACAGGCGTCAGGCGTCTTTTTGATCCAAAATCTGTGGTACCAAAAAGAATTGACCGTCAGTTTGTGGAGCATTACTCAGAGCAGCCTCACGACTCAGTGATTCGGAAGCTTGATCCTTACGAAAAACGTTGTGTTCGTCGACGGCGTGAGGCATCGGAGTCGCTCCTTCCACATCAACTTCGTTGAGGGTTTCGACGTATCCGAGGATCTGAGTCAGCTGTGTGCCGAATTCGTCGATTTCCTGATCGCTGAGTGAAAGTCTGGCCAATGAGGCGACTTTCAGGACTTCGTCCCGTTCCATGTGTCTGTTTCCGATGTCGAAATGAGCGGTTGTGAACGATTACGCTGAGTGGGGCACCCAATTTGCAGACAACTCAGCCACTCGTTCAATTCCAATTCTGTGGCGGCAGTTTGTCGTGTCGTGCGTCGAAATCAAGTTATGGCGGTGCAAATCAGCACTGAGACGGCAGGAGACGCGAACAATGCCGACCTGAACAGCCCCTGTCTGTGCGATCGGTGGGAATTCCAGTTGAATCAGGAAACCGCTGTGCGCGACCCCCGGTAGTGTCTGGTAGTATCCCGTAACTTCAAGTCGGCACGGCGTTCTCCTCCTGCGTGTTGAACACATGACTTTGCAAGAAATACACGACTTCTAAGTTATCCTGTGCCCAATTGAGCCCGAAACGGGTAACCAAGGGCGACATTTGCTCTCGAACTCCCAATGCCGCCCGTCCAGCTTTTTCAGCGACATTCATCGCCATGCCAGCATCCACAGACACAACTACTCCGACGGATTCCACAATTCAGCGTCGCGATCATATTCGAAATATAGCGATCATCGCTCATGTGGATCACGGAAAGACTTCACTCGTCGATTGCCTGATCCACCAAAGTGGAATGTTCCGAGACAACCAGAAACAGCAGGATTGCATTCTGGACTCAAATGACCTGGAACGTGAACGAGGTATTACGATTCTCGCCAAAAACATCGCCATGATGTATGAAGGTGTGCGGGTGAACATCATCGATACTCCCGGACATGCAGACTTCGGCGGAGAAGTTGAACGCGTTTTGCAGATGGCTGACGGTGCATTGTTACTTGTCGATGCCTTTGAAGGTCCTCGACCACAAACTCGCTATGTCTTAAAAAAAGCATTGGAATGCGGTCTGGAACTCATGGTGGTCATCAACAAGATTGACCGCCCCGACTGCCGTCCCGAAGAAGTTCTTTCAGCGACCTTTGACTTGCTTGTCGAACTGGGAGCCGATGACGCAACGCTCGACTTTCCGTATATTTATACAAGTGCTCGAGAAGGTTATGCAGTTCACGATTCCAGCAAACGTGAAGGGGACATTCGTCCGTTGCTGGATATGGTCCTCGAAAGAATCCCGGGCCCCGTTGTTCGACCTGATGATCCACTTCAGCTGATGGTGACATCACTCGACTGGTCAGAGTATGTCGGCAGAATAGCAACGGGTCGTGTGGCTGCCGGTGAGGTGAAAACCGGGCAGCAAATCGCATTGATGCGTGCTGATGGCTCACGGACTCTGTCAAGAATTGACCAGGTACAGCTCTTCAATAATCTTGGGCGGGTAGACGCAGAAAGTGCATCGGCGGGTGATATTGTTGCTTTGATTGGCCTGCCCGACCCGGAAATTGGTGACACGGTTGCTGACCCGGACAACCCAGTCGCGCTCGAACGTATTGCAGTGGACGAACCAACACTGTCCATGACGTTTACGATCAACAGTTCTCCACTTGCCGGCCAACACGGTAAATACGTGACCAGTCGAAATCTGAGAGAACGCCTGCAACGCGAACTGCGCTCGAACGTTGCTCTGAAGATTTCAGAAACCGAAGACAAAGATTCATTCCGTGTGGCCGGCCGAGGTATCCTGCACCTCGCAGTGCTTATTGAAACCATGCGTCGTGAAGGTTACGAACTTTCGGTTGGTAAGCCGGAAGTTATTGTCCGGGAAATCAACGGCAGGAAGTGTGAACCATGGGAACACCTGGTTGTCGACGTGCCATCGGACGATGTTGGACCGGTGATGGAACTTGTCGGTGCCAGACGTGGTCAGGCAACGGAAATGACCGCCACTGGAACCGGCATGACTCACCTTGAGTTTTTGGTGCCTGCGCGTGGTCTGATTGGTATTAGAACGCGAATGCTGAATGCAACACGTGGTGAAGCTATTATTCACCACAGATTTCACGACTATCGACCGGTTGACGGAGAGATTCCGGCTCGAAAGAACGGAACACTGATCTCGCAGCTTTCCGGCACAGCCGTTGGTTATGCACTCTGGAAGTTACAGGATCGAGCGGAAATGTTTGTCAATCCTGGTGATGACGTGTACGAAGGTATGATCATCGGTGAGAACAGCCGGGACAACGATATGGTTGTTAATCCTGTCCGTGAAAAGAAGCTCACCAACGTAAGGTCATCCGGAGCTGATGACGCGATCGTGCTCAAGCCACCACGGATGATGTCGCTGGAAGCAGCTCTGGAATACATTGAGTGGGATGAATACGTTGAGATCACGCCAAAAGTGATTCGCCTGCGGAAAATTTATTTGACCGAAAACGCCAGAAAACGGCAACGACGCTAACCAGTTGCGGTGAGCACAAGAGCAAGTCAGAGTGTGGATTCCGACTGTCCAAATTCAAGACTCTTTTCCTGAGAGTCTTGCAGAACGTGATTCTGAGGTTGGACCTGGAGCCCGAACGGGCGCTTTGAACTGGTTGCAGACCGAATTTGCTACTGCTCGTCAACCAGCACGAGCGGAGCGACTTCGCCTGATTTCGTTACTCGACCGTACACGGTTTGGTTTAATGTGTGTAGTCCCATCACAGCACGCGGCAGTTCTCCTGAACGCAAACTACGGTAGATCAGCATTTGCTGTTCACCTATCCGCACTCGAAAACCAGCAGCATTTTGAGCTGATACGACGGCTCGATCCTCAGTCACCGTGAGTCGATTCCAGTCTGCGTCCAGTGCCTGCCGTTCAGGGTGCCAGTCGAAGATCAGAGGAACCGTGACGCCGCCCAATCCTTCGCCCGCTGACAGCAATGTGTTGCCAGTTTTTTCGCAACGACCAGTCGTATGTTGAACTCGGTCGTCTTCCAGCCATGCCGGAATGACTCGCGTTGAAACACAGTCTGCATGCAGTCCAATCTCCCGGGTAATAGAATTAGTCACTGCCAGTGGATTAGCGGTCAAAGGTAATTGGTTGCTCAAGCAAACTGTTGCGTTGGAATCTGTTGAGGTAACGCTTTCACAAACAATGCCAATCCGTTCTTTCAGCGATAGCATCACATGACGTACCAGATGGAGCGAATCAGTGGGGTCGGATTCAAGTTCGACGAACGCTGCTTCTTTATCGCTAAACCAGCAACTGCAGCCCCAGCCTTCAACAGGACCGACTGTCTCCCCATTTACTATTACTTCGCTCGCCCAGATTCCGGACAACAGAGGAGTTCCCAGAACCGCCAGGTGAATTGACGATGCTGGTGCGTCCCAGTTCACCAGGCAAATATCTGCATCGGCCTGCAGACCAGATCGAAGGATCGCAGATTCAGCCCAGTCCGACTGATTACTGGTCTCAATCTGAGCGGACCGGACCTTCTTTTTCGACAGACTACGTTTATGCTGAGCGAGCGAATGCGACAAAACAGCGAATGGTGATGATTCTCTAATTCCAACTGCTCGTAGAGCATGGTCCACTACATCTGCCGCACATCCTTCGATTTCACGAAGATTCTTCGGAGGTCTGCTGACAAGTCCACCATGAATAAGCAACGAGGCACAAGCCCGTGCTGCATCAGCAAGTCTCGCCGTGTTCTTCGCAGTGAGCCATGAGCTTTCAAATGCTGCTGTCCAGTGAGCAGCACGAACCAGTGGAGCCAGCCACGCATCAGCTCGGGATGTCAGCGAGGCATGCAGCATTCCGTCGGTATCAGTCCCCGCATCGAGTCCTTCTCTGAGAAGTTTTACAGCAGCCTTGAATCGCCCGGTCTGTCCTTTCAGGTCCCCCAGTACAAGGCTAAGAAGTAACGGCAATTCACCTTCGCAGATGAGCCCCACGACAAGCCGGTCCTGCTCACCAGTGACCTCTGGCGGAGGCTCTGGCTTGATTTGGTCAATGCGAGCCAGGGAACAATAAAGTGATGCGTACTCCGATTCATTCAAGTCACGACCATGCCGTACCAACGTATCAATCCCGGCCAGAACAGCCAGAGGCCGACATTCACCGCTGCTGACAGACTGAATCGCCATTTTTCGACCGGTCTGACGTTGCTTACGACCACCGGAAAGGAGCGTTGTGAGTTCTCGATCTACGGTAGAAAATCCAATTTCTCTGGCAGACCAGAGAATCGAGGACTCAGCCGAGACGATCGCCTTTTCCAGAAGCTTCCGCGCGGTACGATGCTGGTTCACCATTACTTTCTGAAGATTGGCCGTATGCCCTCGCCTGCATGCTTTTCGTAATGCAGAAGGAGCATTCCTGCGAACTTTCAGTTGAGTGAGTGAGTCAGTGGTTGTCGTCATGATCTCCAACTATCGGTAAAATGATTTGCCGTCTGGGTTGACCTTGGATCAGTCCCCAAACGTGTAAGAATAGCGAAAATAAATAGGCGGTTCTTCTGGTAGCATCAGCATTTTGATGTGGCGACGAGTCGGAGGCAGCCGTAGTAATGAGAATGGGTCCAGCGGCAAGATATTTACCTCCAAGAGTTAAGCAACGCGCGAATGTCAAAATCCAAAACCATCAAATCAGGCAAGCCAACCATGGCGTTGGTCGCTGATCGTTTTCACTGTTATCAAAAGTCCGTGCAAACCCCGGATCACGAGGTGATGTTTTTTGAACAGGCCTATCGGGACGCGTACGATTCCATACCGATGGATTTACGTGAAGATTTCTGCGGAACGTTTGCGATCTGTTGCGACTGGGTCGCTTCGAAATCAAAGCGAACAGCCATTGGTGTTGATTTGTGCCGGGAGACATTGCAGTGGGGGTATGACAATAATCTTGCAAAGTTGAATAAATTGCAGCAAAAACGAGTGCGAGTGATTGAACAGGACGTACGAAAGCGAAACAGACCGACTGTTGATGTACTGGCAGCACAGAACTTTTCATTCTGGATTTTCAAAACACGTGAAGAGGTGATTAACTACTTTAAAATTGCTCGCGCGAACCTCAAGTCCAAGGGGGTGATGGTGATGGATATGATGGGAGGCGGCGAATGCTACAAAGAAGGACTCGTCGATAAGCGGAAAATCGTGAAAGGCAAGAAAGGATTTCACTATCACTGGGAGCAGATGAGTTTCAATCCGATTACAGGCGATGCTAGTTTTGCGATCAGTTTCAAATTTGCGGACGGCAGTAAATTGAAACGAGCGTTTGAATATCACTGGCGGTTTTGGACTATTCCTGAGGTGCGGGAAATGTTGGCAGAGGCTGGCTTTCGTGAGAGTCACATCTATTGGGAAAACGACGATGAAGAGACTGCCGAAGATGAGTACAGCACTTGGGAGCGTCAGGAAAAAGCACCCAGTGACGCGAGTTGGATTTGTTACATCGTTGCTGTTAAGTAAATTCAAAATTTGAGGTTGCGACTGTGAGTGATTCAGCGGTTCTCTGCATGACTCACAAATACCCGTAAAATGATTTGCCGTCTGGGTAGACCTTGGATCCGTTCTTAAATTTGTAAGAATAGTGAAAATGCGCAGGCGAAAAAAAGTTGCGGATGCTGCCGTTTTCACTTCTCGTGCATAGCAATCATGTCATGAACGAACTTAGCCATTTCGACGAGCAGGGAGCCAGCCGGATGGTGGATGTCACGCAGAAAGCTGTCACAGAACGAATGGCCCGAGCCGAAGGTTTCGTTTTGATGCACCCCGAGACTCTGCGGACCATTCGGCAGAAGGAGATTTCCAAGGGCGATGTCCTCGAAGTGGCTCGCTTGGCGGGCATCATGGCGACGAAGCACACCGATACTTTGATTCCTTTGTGCCATTCGCTGGGACTCGACAGTGCTCGGATTGAGTTTTCTTTTCCGGATGACGGACGCCTGAAAATTGAATCAGAAGTTCGAGTTTGTGCCCGGACGGGGATCGAAATGGAAGCTTTAACTGCCGTAAGCATCACGGCTCTGACGATCTACGACATGTGTAAAGCAATCGACCGGGCGATGGAAATCCAGGACATACGCTTAACAGAAAAGCAAGGGGGCCGCAGCGGTCATTACCTGCGGCAACCCTCGGCTGATCTAACCTGATGACAAATCCCGCAGACCATAAGGCGGATTGTCCCGTCGCTGACAATACCATTTCCGAAATGACAACAGCAACTCCCTTTCAATTTTCAGCGACCGTCCTTGGAGATCAGATTCAGGCGCTCATTGGTAGTGAATTGATTCAGGTGAATCACATCCTCAATAGGCAGTTGCGCAGTTCTCACGAGTATATGGGTGACATTCTGCAACACGCAGGTCAGTTTCGAGGTAAACAAATTCGTCCTGTTTTGCTGCTACTGTGCCAAAAGGCAATCACAGGAAACGCAAACCAGACCGCCCAGACTCTGGCGGCTGTGGTCGAAATGATCCATACCGCTACGTTGGTGCACGACGACGTTCTGGATGACGCTTCAAGCCGACGACACATGGCCACCGTCCACTCTGCGTGGAATACCGAAACAAGTGTGCTCCTGGGTGATTATCTGTTTTCGCGAGCATTCCGCCTCGCGGCGTCGACTGGCGATGCGGGCGCCTGCGAATTGATTGGTCACGCCACAGATCTCACCTGCGCCGGCGAACTGCACCAAATTGCAGCCGGTCAGGTCCGTTCAAAGTCAGAACGTGATTACTTCAGAATTATTCGCGGCAAGACCGGACAACTGTTCGGACTCAGTTGCTACCTGGGTGTTCGAGCCACACAAGCCTCGGGTACGGGGCACAAACAATTACAGATCGCTGGTCTTGAGTTGGGAATGGCGTTCCAGATTGCAGACGACGTCCTCGATCTGACTGGCAAAGAAGACGAAACCGGAAAAGACACAGGCAACGACCTGGCCAACAGACGCCTGACACTGCCACTGATACGGGCCCTGCAACTGGCTTCAGCAACGGAGCAACGGCAGATTGAATCGTTACTTGACACCTCGTCGTCAGAATTGTTTGCAGAGCAGCAGCAGCAGCTTTCGGCTCATCCTGCCGTCCGGAAAGGTGTGGCATCTGCCGACCAAACGGCGAGACGGCTGATTGACAGATGTTTTCGCCGATTCATGGTCTTGCCAAAATCACCAGAAAGACAACTGCTGCAATCCATTGCCAAATTTGCAGTACGGCGGCGATCGTGACCGACATGCCGTGTGGTGAGTTGTCACCCGAATTCAGTACAAGTATCCTCACGACTGGAAGTGCGCTCAACGCAAACAGAATACAGGTGAGGCTTGGAAGTCCTGTTCCAACTCTGCTCGTTGAAAGCGGAATTCTGAATAACCGTTTTGGTTTGACGGACAGATTGACACGCATCGAGAAAACGATTTCCGCTGCTTTCCACAGTACATTTTATTGAAGCAACGTTCCGCCCGTTGGGGGAGAGAGAGGATATCTTCATGGACATTGAAACAACAAATGGTTCACTCAATCGCAAACTGCGCATGGCTTTGGTCGGTGGGGGACAGGGGGCCTTCATTGGTCGCGTTCATGCGACAGCAGCGGTTCTGGATAACCGTGCGGTTCTTGTCGCGGGAGCACTTTCATCCAATGCAGAACGAGCGAGGGCATCCGCTGCATCATACGACATCTGCGACTCTCGTGCGTATGGTTCCATTGATGAATTGATTACAAAGGAATCTGCTCTGGCAGCAGATAAACGAATCGATTTCCTAAGCGTTGCGACGCCGAACCATACTCACTTTGGGATTGCTAAAGCCGCCGTCGAGGCGGGATTCAACGTCATTTGCGACAAGCCGATGACGTTCGATTTCGCTCAGGCCAATGAACTCGTCAAAGCAGTTGAGGACAGCGGAGTTGTCTTCGCGGTCAGCCACAACTACACCGGCTATCCAATGGTTCGTCAGGCTCGCGAGATGATTCTTAGCGGAGAACTGGGAGAGATTCAGGCGATCCGTTCAAACTATATTCAGGGCTGGTTGAGAAATCGTCTGGAAGACGAAGACCACAAACAGGCTGCTTGGCGAACAGACCCAACGAAATCAGGAGCCGCCGGAGGTTTCGGTGATATTGGGACTCATGCCTACAACCTGGGCCGTTACATGACCGGCCTGTTACCGGAAGAACTTTCCTGCAACCTCAAGATATTTGCTCCCGGCCGCCAGCTCGATGACTATGGGCATGCCGTTATACGTTTCGAGAATGGAGCATTAGGGACCGTCACCGCCAGTCAGATTTCTCACGGACGTGAGAACGACCTGTTCATCGAAGTGGATGGCACAAAGGGAGCTTTGTCGTGGAGACAGGAAGAGCCGAATGCCATGATCGTTCGGCAAAATGGTGAGCCGCACAAGATGTACACTCGAGACCCGAACGCTGAGTACATGAATGAGTTGGGCGCAAGTGCCTGCCGTCTACCAGCAGGACACCCGGAAGCGTTTTTCGAAGCCTTTGCCAACGTATACCGCTTTGCCTACGACGCTATGGTTTGTCGAGCAGAAGGAAAGTCGTTCGAGTTGGCAGATACGATCTACCCGAACGTGTACGACGGAGCTGAAGGAATGATGTTCATTGAGAAATGCGTCGCGAGCAGTAATGACAATGGAGCCTGGTTGCCGTTCAGTTATGCCGGTGCACGTCGCTAATCACACTGACACGTCTCTGGTTGTCCAAGCTTGTCCATTTTCGATGTAAGATCAGCGATCAGGTCAACTGCATCGCAATCATCAGCTCTGATGGACTTCGAAAAGATCAGCATCAGCTATCTATCCGAGAGTGCAGGGAAGTCAACCTCCCTGTTGCGCCGTTTCGGTTCGCGGTGAAATGCAACTTGGTTTTCGGTGCCAGAAGCAATGCTGTTTGTTAAACGATCCTTGCCAACCGCGAGGCGATGTTCATACACGGGCCAGTCACGAGTTCACAAGTCTCAATGGAGAAGTGTCATGGCAGAGTGACGACATATAGTCTGTCAATATGGTATCCCAGGCTGTCCACCCTGCGAGGCTATGCCTCATCGAATTGGTTGCCGAACCGGGTTCCTGTAGCAACATAGATGGAGCAATGACAAAATCTTTATATCATGAACCGATGCAAAATCTCGTTCAAAAGAAGACGGCGTGCACACGTGATTGTCCTGATGCTTGCGGATTACTAGTGACCATCGACAACGGACGAGTTGTCAGATTGCAGGGTGATCCTGATCATCCGATCACGCAGGGTTTCATTTGCCAGCGGACGAGTCGGTTTCTCGATCGTCAGTACTCTCGACATCGTCTGCAGAAGCCGCTTTGGCGACGTAACAAGGGCGATGACTTCGAAGAAATCGAATGGGAGCAGGCATTAGATCTTCTGGCGGAGAAGATGGCTCGGTATCGCGATGAATCCGGCGCTGCTTCGATCCTGCAATACCGCTGCGGAGGATCACTCGGAATCATGAAACACGTCGGTGATCACTTCTTTGAACGGTTCGGCCCAGTGACCGTTAAAAGGGGCGATGTGTGTGCCGGAGCAGGTGCGGCGGCTCAGATGAAAGACTTTGGCGTTTGTGACAGCAGCGACTATTTCGACTTCCATAACGCTCGAACAATTTTTCTGTGGGGAAAGAACGTCTTCGTCAGCAACATTCATTTGATACCCGAACTGAAGAAAGCCCAGGTTAATGGAACCCGAATTGTTCTCATCGATCCCGTCTATCACCAAACGGCTTCGATCGCAGATCAGTTTGTTCAGCCTCGCCCCGGAACTGATTCGGCGATTGCATTGGGGATTGCCCACTGGCTTTTTACGGATGAGAGAATCGACCCGGCGGTCGATGAATACTGTGATCACTTACCCCAGTTTCGATCACTTGCGTTGTCAAGATCGCTGGGAGAATGGGCTGCGGTTGCTGATATCACGGAGGTGGATCTCCTTGCACTTGCGAAAGCGTATGCCGACGGTCCGACATGCAGCATGATTGGCTGGGGACTCCAGCGTCGGCGTCATGGTGCTGCCACAATTCGTACGATTGATGCATTGGCCGCTGTGTCAGGGTCTCTTGGAATCAAAGGCGGAGGTGCATCTTTTTATTCCATTCGACGCGATGCATTCGATTTCAGTTTTGCCAATCGGAATGCCGCTTCCAGGACCTTTGCGGAACCTTTGCTTGGGGAGGAAATAATCAACGCCAGCGACCCTCCAATACGCATGGCCTACGTCTGGGGAGCAAATCCGGTTGTCATGCTGCCCGATTCACAAACGATGGCGGATGCTCTGCGAACTCGAGACTTCACCGTCGTGGTCGATCCGTTTCTGACTGATACTGCTCAGTGCGCTGATCTGGTGCTTCCCACCACGACGATGCTGGAAGAAGACGATTTAGTTGGATCCTATGGGCACCATTACCTCGCGGAAGTTCATGCCGTTGTCGAACCGCCGGAAGGAGTCCTCAGTGATCACGGTATCTTTTGCGAGTTATCCCACCGCCTGGGCATCGCCGATGGTTTTGACCTCGACGCAATCGATTGGAAGCAACGATTGCTGCAAAAGCTGAGCACTGCGGGGGTGCAACCTGCGGACTTTGACGCAGGATTTGTCAAGAATCCTTTTGTCAGCGATGTGCTGTTCAGTGACCGAAAATTCAATACTCCCTCCGGTAAGGTTAACCTCATTCATGAATTGCCTGCGGAGATGCTGGCCGTACACTCGGATGGCCGTCCCCGTGTGACCGCAGTATCTACAGGAAAGAGCCAGGCATCACAATGGCCTGTGGAATCACAGAACGGTCCAGCAGACGCAGTGGTGCATCCGTCCATCGCACCTGGCTGTGATGAAGGGGACATTGTGACATTGACCACTGAACGCAGTGCATTACAGGTCCGTCTGCGGTTCAGTGAGAAGCAACGCGAGGACGTGATTTTACTGGAGAAGGGAGGTTGGCAGTCCGCTGGCCGAAATGCCAATTCACTCATTCAGGCAGAAGTTACAGACGATGGCGAATGTGCCGTGTACTATGATACGCCAGCGATCATTGCCGCACACAAACCACAGGGAACCGCTCAGAGAGGCCCAAAATAGTGCGAGGTAAGGTTGGGGCAGAGCGTAGATGAACTGCGTTCAATGTTCATTCGAGGCTACTTAAAAAAATCCGGCGGGAGTTCAAATTCATCTGTTTTCTCGCTTTACAATTCAGTCTGATTTCCTCGCTGCTGAGTTCGACCGGCGCAGAACAAATTGCTGTTCGGAACTGAACCGGCAGATTCCGCTGTTGTGGGCACTGCTGATCCGATCGGGAAATCGAATTTGCTCCAAGTTGTCGTACTTCCCCTGCTTATTAATAGCGATATTGGCTTTAATCATCGCTCTGTCTGCGCTCTGTCAAATTCAGCAATCGTTCGGATTCGACTCAATGCGCCGACCCGCATAACCCGAATATTCTACGCAGGGCAACATTCAGTCTCTTCTGCGCCATCGGTCTGATATTTGATGACATCCGCGAGCGGTCCGTCGCCACTCCAATACAGAATTCAGTTTCTGATCCTGCTGCTCATGTTGAGTGCCGCTGGTTGTACGCGCACAGACTTTCGTCTCGCAGCGGATCGGCAGGCGTACTCGATCCTCTCAGAAAAAATGGGAGACCCGCGGTGGACTCCCCCAAGTATTGATATCACCCCGGATCGGCGCAGTCGGTTCTTCGACCCGTACGATCCTGATAAGCCTCCGCTGCCGCCGGACGACCCTGAAGTTCATCCTTACATGGAGAGTGTCTACGGAATGAGGGGCTGGAAAGGGTGGAACGAATTTGGTGAAACTGCCAACGTCGAGAACCCCATGTGGCCAACATATCTCGACGGTGATCCTTTCGCGGGTCCCGAGTTTTCATTGCCCAAAGTGGAGAAACTGGGCTTCGGTGAGGCAATCGAATTGGGCCTGATTCACAGTCGAGAATATCAGGAACAGTTGGAGGATATGTATCTGAAAGCACTTTCGTTAACGCTCAACCGCTACCGTTTTGACGTTCGCCCTTTGAATCTCAGCGGTAATGAACCAGGGACGTCGCTGCAGTACGAACATCAACCAGCGGATGCCAGTCAGTTAAGCCTGGGGGCCACGACAGCAGGCGTCAGTAAACTCCTGCCGGCCGGTGGGCAGTTTGTTGCAGAAC